>ERZ827363.30-NODE-30-length-127166-cov-18.489399_pt1 | contig 127166 bp, 130 predicted proteins | sample MGYA00519776_ERZ827363 | MGnify/ENA primary metagenome ERZ827363 (study PRJEB31778, sample SAMEA3449288) | human gut metagenome | biome: human gut; feature: human-associated habitat; material: faeces | place: United Kingdom | collected 2010/2012 ... | reverse complement strand
ACCTGTGACCCTCTGCTTGTAAGGCAGATGCTCTCCCAGCTGAGCTATGCTTCCAAAATTTAAAATGGTGACCCCTAGGGGAATCGAACCCCTGTTACCACCGTGAAAGGGTGGTGTCTTAACCGCTTGACCAAGGGGCCAAGTCACATTTGCTGTAGCACTGCCATGCTACTTTTAATATATTACATTATTATTCTACATATGTCAACATATTTTTTAAACTTTTTTTATTTTTCTTCTTTTTCTACCATACAGCTTAGCCAACATAAGTTTTAAGTATTTTTTTAAATAATATTTTATACATTTCAACCCAATAATAATCACATTGTAACTTCATTTTAAAAATTTCATTCGCCCTTTATTTACATTTCATTTCATTTATTGTAATATTAATAAAAGAATTCAATTAACGGGGGTTATTATATGGAAAAATCAACAGTATGGATACCTAAGAACTACTCTTCTAAGCTATCTCTTAAAGAAACTGAAATTGCCATTAAGAAAGTAAAGGATTTTTTTGAAGAAAATTTATCTAAAACATTAAATCTTACAAGAGTTTCAGCACCACTTTTCCTTGATACTGCTTCAGGATTAAATGATAACTTAAATGGTACAGAAAGGCCTGTATCTTTCGATGTGAAAGCTATGGATGGAAGCAATATAGAAATAGTTCATTCCCTTGCTAAATGGAAGAGGCTTGCACTTCATAGATATGGATTTAACATAGGCGAAGGTCTTTACACCGATATGAACGCCATTAGACGAGATGAAGACTTGGATAATCTTCATTCAATATATGTTGATCAATGGGATTGGGAAAAAGTTATTAGTAAAGATGCCCGCAATATTACCACTTTAAAAGATACAGTTAAACAACTATATTCTGTTTTCAAAGCCACTGAAAACTATATAAATTCATTATATCCAAATTTAAAGAAATATCTTCCAGATGAAATTTCATTTATAACTACACAAGAACTAGAAGATATGTATCCTAATTTATCGGAAAAAGAGCGTGAAGATGCTATCTGTCGTGAAAGAAAAGCTGTATTCTTAATGGGTATAGGTGATACCTTAAAATCCGGTAAAAAACACGATGGCAGAAGTCCTGATTATGATGATTGGTCCTTAAATGGCGATATATTATTTTATTACCCGCTATTTGATAAGGCTTTGGAATTATCTTCAATGGGTATAAGAGTTGACAAAAAAACTCTTGAGTCACAACTTATAAAAGCTAACTGCCAAGAACGAAAAAATCTGCCTTTCCATCAACTATTATTAAACGAAGAACTTCCTCAAACCATTGGTGGTGGTATAGGCCAATCAAGAATATGCATGTTCTTTTTACAAAAATCTCACATAGGTGAAGTGCAAGCTTCCATTTGGGATGAAAATACATTAAAGAAATGTAAAGAAAATAACATTGAAATATTATAATATTTTTACATTACTAAAGAGATATAAATTATGTCACATATGATTGGTAAAGAATCATATAAAAGTTTAGAGGAACGTTTAAATAAATTTCCACAAGGAACACCACCTTCAGAAACACTATATATGATTCTTTCTTTAATGTTCACTGAAGAAGAAGCAGCCTTAATTTCCCTGCTTCCCTTTAGAGAATTTAATATAAAAACCACAAGTAAACTTTTGAAAAAAAGCAAAGCTGAATAAGTATTAAGCGAGCTCTTACATCAACACTTAAGTGTGGAAGACGATTTTGTTCATGAAGTTTTTTGGGGAACAGAAACAAAAATGGGCCGCGCCTTTGTACAAGAAAGAGCCTTAAACACAGAAAATAGTATCGATATTCTTGATTATGAAAAAACAAGCCATATTTTAAAAGAATCTAAACATATAAGTGTTAGCACTTGTTATTGCAGACATAAGGCTCATCATTTAGAAGATGATTGTTATGCACCACTGGAAACATGCCTTAGCTTTGATAATGTAGCTTATAGTCTCATAGAGCATAATCACGCTAGGGAAATTGATTCTTCAGAAGCTTTAGACATAATAAATATGTCTATAGACCATAACCTTGTACAATGCGGTGAAAATGTACAAAACAAACCTAGCTTTATATGTAATTGCTGCAAATGCCATTGCCAAGCTTTTATGGCTGCTAGAAAATTTGGACTTTTAGTTCCAATGAATACAACTAATTACATTCCAATAATTGATGAAAGCAAATGTGTAGGTTGCGGAAAATGCACTTTAGCATGCCCAATGACAGCAATTGCAGAAAAAGAACAAAGTGGCTATCGCCACGCCCACTTCGTGGTATAAATTTTACAGTTTTAAATCTTGAAATCTATTGATATCACTAGCTTTACGACTTCAAAAATTTTATACTTTCCTGTACTTTAAAAAAGTATTACGTATTATTTTCCTCCATAACATTCTTTTAAATCATGGAACTTATAATACGTAATACTTTATATTTTTATAAGGTATTTCCTTAAATATATTTATTTTTTACACTTCTTAATTTATAAAGTAGCACCAAAATCAGTAACAATAATTTGTCCTGTAATAGCTTTAGCTTCATCACTAGCTAAAAACAATATAGTATTTGCTACATCTTCTGGCTGGCATATTGGTACATTCTTATCCATATGAGCCATTATTGCACCAAGCATATTCATATCTAAATTTTTCAAGTTATCAGATGATGTCATAGGTGTATTTACAGTACCTGGACACACAGCATTACATCTAACTCCTATAGAAGCCATTCTTAAAGCCACATTTTTTGTCAAGGCAATAACAGCTCCTTTACTAGCTACATAAGCTGCTCCCCCATTTCCTACAACACCTGCCACAGAAGCTGTATTAACTATAGCTCCACTTTTTTGCTCTGCCATCACCTTGGCTACCTCTCTAGTGAAGTAAATAGTTCCTTTGGCATTTATATCAATAACAGCATTTATATCTTCATCTTTTACAGAATCAATTGCTGCTGTTCCATGATCTAAAATTCCAGCATTATTTACTAATATATCAAGCTTACCAAATTTCTCAAGTGTCTCATTCACAACTTTAGTACACTCAGCTGGATTAGAAATATCACTTGCAACAGCTAGTACATTTCCTCCCATAGTTAAAATTTCTTCTGATACCTTTTGTAGCTGTTTTTCTCTCCTTGCTGTAATTACTACCTTTGCTCCCTCTTTTGCAAATAATAAAGCTGTAGCTTTCCCTATTCCAGAATTACCACCTGTAATAATAGCTACTTTACCATCTAATCTCATACTATACTCCTCCAAATCTTTTATTCAAAAAATATTATACCATTTAAAGGAATATATGTAATTATATTTAATTCTTTTATTGTTTTTTTATATAACAAAAAAACTCTAGTATTACTAGAGTTTAATGGAGCTGGCAATAGGAATCGAACCTACAACCTGCTGATTACAAGTCAGCTGCTCTACCGTTGAGCCATGCCAGCATAATAGCTGTTTATTTTAAAAAATAAATTGGCGACTCAGAAGGGGCTCGAACCCTCGACCTCTGGCGTGACAGGCCAGCACTCTAACCAACTGAGCTACTGAGCCGCATTATGGTGGAAACAACAGGGATCGAACCTGTGACCCTCTGCTTGTAAGGCAGATGCTCTCCCAGCTGAGCTATGCTTCCAAAATTTAAAATGGTGACCCCTAGGGGAATCGAACCCCTGTTACCACCGTGAAAGGGTGGTGTCTTGACCGCTTGACCAAGGGGCCTTATGGTTACCAACAGTACATTATCTTGCCCTGCCCTTAGTATATTACATTGTTTTTTCTTATTTTGTCAACATAATTTTTATATAAAATATTTTTTTATTTTATAATATGTTTTTTCATAGCAAGATAATAAAAATCCTTTCAAACGTAGTTTGAAAGGATACTTTATTACTACTTGAATTTTCTTTTTCTTGCAGCTTCAGATTTCTTTTTTCTTTTAACACTTGGCTTTTCATAGTGCTCTCTTTTTCTTACTTCAGCAAGCACTCCAGCATTAGCGCATTTTCTTTTAAATCTACTTAAAGCTTGCTCTAATGATTCGTTTTCTCTAACCTTTATTTCTGACACTCTTAATTCCTCCCTTCGTCAGTGAAAATATATAAGTATTTAACACTGTGGGTTTACTTAAATCAATATTAATTATACAGTAACTCCTGAAATACTGTCAATATTGTATTATCATCATAAATCCCAAAGATTATTGTTTTTTTATAAATCACTTACATTTTTTCGTATTTTTTTACTTTTTTCACACTTCATTATTCTTTATACATTTTATTATCGTAATGTCCTGCAATATATTTAAACTAAATATCAATTTTTATTTAATAATAAAACTTTAAGTCATTAAAAGACACCTTCTTTATCTAACTATTTTTTTAACTTACTTTATTATGTTTACCAATTTCAGCTAAATATATTATTATTGGACTAATTATCAGCTAAAAATTTTATTAAACAAAAAAAGATTAAGCAAATTCATACTTAATCTTTTTTGATTATAATAATTCTTTTCTAAGATCTTCTGCCTTTTTAGATGATAAGTAACTAATAGGCACATCAAATATAGTATATGCCCCTCTCTTACCTTCCTTATACATTCTAAATATAGCTCTGGCATAAGCCACCAATATTGAACCTGTAAATTCTGGATTACTATCAAGAACTAGTTTAAATTCCATGACAAAATTATTTTCTCCACTATTACCAGAACAAATTACAAAGCCACCATGAGACATTCCTCTATGTTTATTCTTAAATTCTTCTTCAGTAATAAAATTCACTTCCGTTTCATACCCTAAAAAATAATATGGCATATTTTTTATTGAATTTTCTATAAAAGATAAATCTGCGTCTTCTTCAGCAACTACATAGCATAGTCTCTTATGCATTTCTCCATCATTTAAAACTGGTTTTTCACCGTGTCTAACTCTCTCTATTGCCTCTTTTATAGGTATAGTATATTGTATGGCTGTTTTTACTCCCTTAATCCTCCTAATAGCATCCGAATGCCCTTGACTTACTCCACTCCCCCAAAATGTATATTCAGTGCTATTAGGAAGTATAGCCTTCCCTAATAATCTATTTAATGAAAATAAACCTGGATCCCATCCTACTGATAAAAGTGCTATTTTTTCATTTTCTTTGCTCACTTCATCAACACCTATAAAATGTTCCTCTATTTTTGCATGAGTATCAAAACTATCTATCACATTAAAATATTTTGCTATTTCTGCACTTTGCTGTGGCAAATCAGTTGCTGAGCCTCCACAAAGAATCATCACATCAATGATACCAATATAGTTTTTAATTTCCGAAATATGTAGAAGCTTTGAATCACTTATGATATTTTTTACATTCCTTCTAGTAAATATAGCTTCTAATTTTAAATCCTCACTGTTCATCAATGCCTTTTCAACAGCTCTTCCTAAATTTCCATATCCAACAATGCCAATATTAATTTTGTTAGTCATAATTTTTAGTTCCCCAAGAGAAAAATTTTTTCATTTAATTTTACTCTTCTAAATTTTCTTTTATACCTTCTTTCTATAAATCTTCTTATATTTATTTATTTAAAATTTGAATTTTGTTACATTTAATGATAAACTACACTTACATTACACATGTATATACATAAGTAAACATATATAAATTCTTATGTTTTTGTTTTTTTGGAGAGGAGATTGCATTATGAAAAAAATTAAAAACTTTTTAAGCCATATATTCATTGATGGATTAAGTGGCATGGCTTTAGGATTATTTTCAACCTTAATAATTGGTACAATACTTCAACAAATAGGTAATTTTATACCTAATAATATAGGAACTATGATTTACCTTATAGGAAAACTTGCTGCTTCTTGCACTTGTGCTGGTATTGGTGTTGGTATTGCCTATAAATTTAAAGAGAGTCCCCTAGTTACCATATCAGCTGCTGTAGCCAGCATAATTGGAGGTTTTGCTACTAAAATATTATCTGGCCAAATACTTACTGAAACTGGCTCAGTATTACTTGTAGGCCCTGGAGAACCTCTAGGTGCATTTATTGCTGCATTAATTGGAATTGAAATTGGACATGTTATAAGTGGAAAGACAAAAATAGATATAATCATCACTCCACTTATTACTATTCTTAGCGGATCAGCTGCTGGATTACTAATTGGGCCATCAATATCAAAATTTATGACTTGGCTAGGAACTATTATAATGTTTGCTACAGAACAACAACCTTTTATTATGGGTATACTGGTTTCTGTAATAATGGGAATACTTCTTACGCTACCAATAAGCTCTGCTGCCATTGGCGTAATCCTAAATTTAAATGGAATAACAGCTGGTGCTGCCACTATAGGTTGTTGTTGCCAAATGGTTGGCTTTGCTGTGGCCAGCTATCGAGAAAATAAATTGGGTGGTCTTTTAGCTCAAGGAATAGGTACTTCTATGCTTCAGATTCCTAACATAGTAAAAAAGCCTGTAATTTGGCTTCCTGCAATAATATCTAGTGCTATTTTAGGTCCTGTTTCTTCTGTTATATTTAAAATGACAAATAACGCTACAGGATCTGGTATGGGATCAGCTGGATTTGTAGGACAAATCATGACTTATCAAACGATGATTGGTTCAACTTCTAGCAAAACAGTAATATTACAAATAATCTTAATGCATTTTATTCTACCTGCTTTATTAACCTTGCTTATTTCTGAGTTTATGAGAAGAAAAGAATGGATAAAACAAGGAGATATGGCCTTAGATATATAGCATTTCAATAAAATACTATATACAAAAAAAGGAGCTGTACACTAATTGTTTAGTGCAACAGCTCATTTTTTATATAATACCTATTATAAATTCATTAAATATATAAATATCCCTGAAACTACTATTATAATAGCTAAATCAATAATAGCTAATATTTTTTCTTTTTTCACTATTGATATTATAATTGTAATAATTCCTAATATAATATTGATAATAGCTATTAACGTATTGGTAAATAGCCCTCTTAAAAATAAAGATTCTATTAAATATAATCCTGTAACTATAAATAATATAATATGCATTATTTTTATAAATAAGCTTTTATCAGAAAATATATTCTTACTCATATTATTCTCTCCTCTTTTGTGTAATATTTAAATTTTAATACTTTTAGAAATATTTTACTATACGTTTTAAATAAATTCAATATATCAATTTTAACAATTCTTCATGCTCTACTTATAATTATACAATATGGAGTTAACTCAAGGTCAAGATTTTCTATGCTTTTTATTTATTATTAGTTTTATTTTGAAAATCTTCATTGTTAATAATGAAACGTTCATGAATTCCTTCACCAATTTTTCCACGCTCATCAAAAGCTTCAACTTTAAACACAAGTCTTCTTCTATCAACCTCTATAAGTTCAGTTTTTGCTATAACTTCCATACCTATTGGTGTACTTGATATGTGCTTTATATTTATAGAAGTACCTACACTACCTTGCCCCTTCTTCTAACTCACTTTTAATACTTTTATAAGCTGCTTCCTCCATAAGTGCTACCATGGCCGGTGTTGCATATACATTTAATTCTCCACTTCTTAAAGCTTTAGCTATATTATTTTCACTTACTTTATCTTTAACTTCTCCAATTATCCCTACTTTAATCATTTTCTTTTCTCCTTTAATTCCTTAAATTATTTTTACATGCTAACCCATTCACCCTCCAAACCTATCACCTTTCACTGATAGGAACAAGCTGCAACAAACTCCACGAACCCAATCTGTTCTGGTTGGTCTACTATTATAAATAGATTATAAAAATTGTATAACTTTATTGCAACTTGAAAAAGTTATTAGTAAATATGTGTAGTATATATTCTACAACCACTTTTTAATATTTTATAAAACACTGTACTATATTGCTCAATAATTTCGCTCTTATAATTTCCTATGTAAATTTAACTTTTTTATTTGAATAAAAGTCTTGTCCACATACATGTATATTATGCCATTTACATTGATTTCTACATTTATTCTTAAATACATAATTTATTGCTTTTTGGATTGTACTGTCTGACTGCTTATCATTAACTTCTGCCGGATTCATCATTATAAATAAAATACTTTTATATAAACCATTCTCCATAATTATTAAAATTCCCAATCATATTATTGGTCTTATGTCCATATTTTGGAGACAAAAAGTTAAACTTTTTTATGCTGCACTTCTAGCTAATAATTAACATTGTTCTAGTGTCATGTAATTATATAGAAGAATGAACACCTTTCTCCGTTACACTCCGAAATGCGGGCTAAAATTCTAAGCTCGCTCTGCGTTTCTCTTGAGTTTACTAAGAATTTTATGCCTTTGTAAGCCTAACAACTGTCTCAGCGTGTGTGTAGACAAGCTGTTTTAACATTTACACGTACAGTTAACCAGCCCTCCCCCTACATCATTTATATTTTTTATACCAATATGATACTTACATCTTCTTCAATATAAGTTTTATATAACTTTTGCTAATACAATCTCTTAAATAAAATTAATTATCATTGTATCCATTTTGAATAGTATTAAAACACATTTTCCAATATTGTTCACGTTCTATTATTTTAGCTGGGTCATAAGATAATCCAAAATATTCAATTAAAGTATACGTAAAATACTCTTCGAAATATTCAGCACCTTTTTCCTTATATAAATCAATTAATTTTTTATTGCCTCCATGTTTAGAATCAAGATAATTTCCCCAACGCTGTGCAACACCTTCTCCACCAGTAGCTGATCCAATATAGAGCTTTCCTGTGTTCTTATCTGTAAGACAATATACTCCTGTTACCTTTTTTAAAGCTTCATAATATGTAGGCATTATCTTCCCATTAAAGATATCATCTAATTTTCTATATGCAATATGTACACGATCATATCCTTCAAATTTCTCACCACTATATTGACAAGGAAGAATCTCTTTAACTGTACAACTTTCTATAACCTTTCCCATTCTAAAAACATATCGTGCATATGTATTTCCTTTTTTATACCTCATTACAAGTCTACCAAACAAAGGAGTGAATTTTTCTATAATTTTCACTTCTGCCCTACTATCAATTGGTACATCTACAATTTCTGCTGCTGAAATAAACAACCATTCATCATAGGATATTTTTATAAAACTAAATACTGTTTGTCCTATATTGAAATTCTTTTTCTTTCCATACCATCCCCAATATGAGCAATCAGTTATACCACTACTCTTTTCCTCTTCATTTAAAGACAACCACTTGTCTATATATGAAACTCCACCGGAACCTTCTGTCATATTTAATTCAATTCTACTATTGTCTATTTCTTCCTGTGTTAAATTTAAAATGTTATTCAATGATAAATCCATATTCTAACTCCATACTTCATATATTATATTTTTGATTTTTAAATTTACCATATAATTAAAACTACACTATTCCCTTATTTATTTAAAATATCTACTCTATCAGTAATTTCCTTAGGTTCTATTTTAATATAATTTCTATTATCTAAAAACTCTTCTTCCCTATGATATTTTATATAAGGCAATTGTTCACTTCTGAAATCTAATCTTACATACTCATCTATATTTAATAGTTTATATTGAGATTCTTGTATTTCTTTTGATATTATTATTTTTCCATTTTCCTTAAATGTTATTAACCCCTTATCAAATAGTGCATCATGAGTTGGGCATAGTAATAATCCATTATTAACATCTAACCTTTCCTTATTAGTTGCCTTTCCCCATGGTTTACAATGACTTGCTATCAATAAACTTTTTATATTTAGGCCGCAAATAGCACATTGACACGATCTATATAATAACTTCTCCTTAAACAATCCTTGTCCAATTCTTGCTTTTATTATTCTATTCTTTTCTGTTTCATCTTTAAACTTATGAATTAAACTATTGATTTCTTCTATGTATTTCTCATCTATTTGTGTTATTTCAGTTATATCTATACTATTTCTATCTGTAGCTAACTTTAATAAATAGTCTCCGAAGTCTTTTCCTATCTCAAATAAATATCCTTGGCTACCTCTTCCTTCCTTTGTAAAAGGAGAATATTTACTTGGGCATAATTCCAATATATCTGAAATATTATCATCTATACTAACTGGACTATCTAAAATATTATACTTCGCCTTTATTAACCACCCTTCATTCTCCCACAAATTAACCTTATCTAACGCTGACGGTCTATTAGCATCAATAGCTGACTCTTTTGCTATGTTTATTGAAACTAAATTCCTTTTATACATGCTAAAAATTATATCTCCAGTTTTAACCTTAACCATGTTTGACCAATGAAAAATTTCTCTTCCTGTAGCGGTTAACTTTGGCGCCCATAAATACTCTCCAACTCTCTCTTCATTATACGTTTTATTTTGAAAAACTATAAAATAATTCACTTTAAACTCCCCCTAATATTTAGATATATTAACCATTTTACACCATTATCTTTGTATGTTATATGTTTTTCAAATTTTCTTTAATCCATTTCGGTATATTCTCCACCTTTTCGCCTTTTATCAGCTTTTTCATAATTTCAGTAGCATCTTCTTTTCTCCAAAATCTATCTCTTATGTAAATCATGACTGCAATATTTTCTTTTAACTGAATAATCTTTAAATTCTTCACCACAATATTCACATCTAATATTGTAAGTCTTTCTATTACTATTCTTATAACTATACCTACATTTATTACAGCAATATTTTCTTCTAGGCCCCTTACCACTTTGTATAATTTCTTTATTACAATTCAAATAGAATCTTTTTTCTATTTTATTAATCTTCTTCATTTTCTTCTTTTTAGATGTAATATACTCACTAAATGGTTCCTTTCTTCTACAGTAACCTCTTACTGAATCTCTTGTGATATTTAATTGTTTTGCTATTCTCTTATATCCTAATCCTTGGTTTCTTAATTCTATAATTTTTATCTTTTGTTCTTCAGTCATTACTAACCCACTCCTAATTTAATAATAAATGTAGTAATCACTCTAATTCTTAAATTTGTCAAGTAAAGTAAAAAAAGCTAGCTAAAATGAATTATTAAAATCCATTCTAACTAGCTAATTATACTTATTAAATTTCTACTTCAAACTCAGTGCCATCAAGCAAAGTTACTATAATATTTTCTCCCTCAAATACTGTCATCTTCTCTATAAAAATGAAAAATAAACTTTCATTAAACTCTTCTATTTGAATTGCTTTATCTAATATTCCAATAAACTGTTTTGCTTTGTATTTCTGAAGCTCATTTCCATTATTACTTACTTCATTCCACTTCTTAATAAAGTAATCTTTATTTTCAATCATGTTATTAAATATATCTACAAATGCACTAACTAAAGTCATATCATAAACATGTTTATTCCTGCAGCCTTTAACACCTTTAGATATATTTCTTTGACTACATATCCATACAAACTTCTTTAACCTTTCATCATTACCTCTCCATACTCTTCTTCCAAAAGCTCTACCACATCTTCCACATATAATTTTTCCTGACATTGGACTGTTTTTTAATCCAGGCTCAACTTTTTGTATCTGATGTTTTTCTGAAAAAGCTTGCCTTCTTTCAGTTTCTAATTGTACTGCTTACCACATCTCTTTATCAATTATTGCTGGATGGCTTTCTTCTACATAGTATTGCGGCACCTGCCCTGTATTCTTTACTTTTTTCTTTGTAAGAAAATCTACTGTATAAGTCTTTTGAAGTAATGCATCTCCCTTATATTTTTCATTGGCTAGCATTTTTCTTATTGTACTTTCATACCATTTAGATTTTCCATTCCATTCCTTTACTCCTTCTTCTTCAAGTTCTCTAGCTATTCTATTAGCACCTTTTCCATCAAGAAAATCCTTATAAATTCTTCTTACTATTTTTGCTTGCTCTTCATCTATAATAAGATTTCCATCTTTATCTTTATCTTTATCGTATCCTAAAAACTTATTATGATTTACAATTACCTTTCCCTACTCAAATTTTCTTCTAATTTCCCAAGTAGAGTTTTCGCTTATGCTTCTTGATTCATCTTGTGCTAAGGAGCTTAATATTGTAAGAAGAACTTCACCTTTTGAATCTAATGTATCAATATTTTCTTTTTCAAAAACAACCCCAATTCCCAGTTCTTTTAAAGTTCTTACATAATTTAAGGTATCTAATGTATTTCTTGCAAATCTAGATATAGATTTAGTTATTATCATATCTATTTTTCCTGATTTACAATCTTCTATCATATTATTGAATTTCTCTCTTCTTTGTATTAATTCCGCTAATTCCTTCATCCTCATATATTCCTGCCATCTCAAACTCTGGATTGCTATTAATATAATTTGTATAATATTCTACTTGTGCTTCATAACTTGATAGTTGCTCCAGCTGGTCCGTAGATACCCTGCAATATGCGAGGGCACTGAAAAACTTAATGTTTTTCAAGTGCGGTTATCCACAAAGTAAAAAATAGTTAATGAAGCTGAAGCTTTTAGTTTCATTAACTATTTTTATTTAGTTATTTATATAATAACTAGGATATTTCTATCCTAATATATTCAATATTCTTTTAATATTTACTGTAAATATTGCTAATGCCCCTTGAATTTCCATGCCAATTAGACCTGAAGATGATGCTTTATCATATCCATGTCTATGTTTTAACTCACTATTTTTTGCTTCTATTTTATAACGCTCTTTAGACTTTTCTTTAAAATATTCGCTTTCTTGAAAAGCTATCTGCGATTTATGTATATCACTTTTTATAGTAACTGAATAAGTTTTACTCTTAGCTCCACCTTTATAACAACCTTCTTTTTGTGGACAAATTTTACATTTTTCTATATCAAAATAATAAGTATCTGTTTGGTTTGTAGATACATTCTTTTTGCCCTGTCGTGCTTTACGAATAGCCATATGTCCTTCTTTACATACATACATTCCAGCATCTTTATTGAATTGGAACTCATCTTCTTTTTTTCTAAATCCTTGCGTTACAGAATGATTTAACTTTGCTACAAGTTTTATATTATTTCTATTTGCAAACTCAATATTACCCTTTTCTGAATAAGCAGAATCACCAATTATTGTTTTAACTTTTATTCTGGCCTTCTGACTTTTAGTGATTAATGTTTCTAATTCTTTACCATCGTTTTTTTCTCCAGTAGTAATAGTTGCAGCAGTTATTATTCTTTCTTCTGTCATTGCAATATGTGTTTTATAATCAAAGAAAGATGTGTCAACAGACTTATGACCAATTCTTGCATCCGCATCAGCGCAAGCTTGAATATGATGAATATCATCTTCTAATGTTTCATTTAACATATTTAATTTTTCCCTAACCTTTGGATAAGCTGCAATAACATCATTCTTTTCTATAGCTTTAACTAAGTCCTGACAATATTTAATTTCAGCATCTAAATTATCAATTGTATTTTTAGCTGGTAAAGTATTTTTAATATTCTCATCTATTTCATAAACTGATTTTCTTAATTTCTTAGAACGTTCTTGTAACACTTCACGTGGTGATTTTTGACTATATCTTGATGCCGTATGCGTAGCATAAACAATGATTGACTTTGATTTTATTATTCCTTTTTCAAGGGCGATTTCAACAGTTTTATTTATTAACATATCTAAAATATTTATATTTTTAAGTCTAAGTCTACGAAATTTAGTTAGAAAGCTTGGCTCAATAACATTTTCCTCTGGAGCCATTCCAAGAAAATATTTAAATGACATATCATATTTTGAACGCTCCACAATATCTACATCTGATAAATCAAATATAGATTTTAATAAAAGATATTTAAACATTCGTATTGGTTCTACCATTATTAATACAATATTTATCTAAAAGTTCATTATAAACAAATGAAAAATCAATTAGTTCATTAATTTTTCTTAACATATTATCTTTAGGAGCAACTAAATCATAAATTCCTATATATTCACTTAAAATCATTGTTTCTTGCTTTTTTATCATACACATCACCAACATTATTTTATAAGTTAAGTATAACATAAAAGACCTAAAAAATTGTCTTTAAAAAATTTTTTAGGTCTTTTATTCCGAAAGGCACTTTTTCGGTGCCCTCATATAGATAGACTCTCTTTTATAAGTGTCTATCTTATAGGTTCCATTTTAAAGGTACCTAATCATCTATTGGGATTTCTTTTATTTTACTTGGTGATACCCTCTCACCAATTCAAATATTGAAACTTTTTTATTTTTACTTGGTGATATCCTCTCACCAACTCATCTATATATTATATTCAATTTTTATTTTTTTAACCCTAATTCTTCATGAAAATATTGCAAAGAAGAAAATTTAATAATTCTTTCTGCTCTATAATAAGATGGATCTTTAACTCACTTCTTATAATTTTCAATAAACTTCTTAAATCTATTAGATATTACCTTCTGTTTATTAATAAATTCAGAATACTCGCTGCTTTCAATCCAAGTTTCTTCGCCAATAAAAGTATCATCTTTTATAACTACTGCCTTTGTAAAATCTAAACCTGAATTTTCAGATCTAGTTGACTTCTTAAAAATATAACAATTATTATGATTAATATGTGTTCTAAAAGGTATTGCAAATGTTATTCCATCAACTTCAAATAATGCAACACAATATGGTCTATGCTCTTTCTTTAATATCTCACTACAGTTAAAATATTCTTCATAAAATTCTTTCGTTAAATGTTTTGGTTTATTTTCTAGCTTAACCATATTCTCTCCTAAAAAAACAAAAACCTCATTAATAGAGGTTTCAAATGGGATTTCTTTTATTTTACTTGGTGATACCCTCTCACCAAATCATCAATTGGGACTTTTTTTATTTTACTTGGTGATACCCTCTCACCAAATCTTAATTTTATTATATCACTTTCTCTATAAAAGTAAATACTTCATAATATCAAATTACTTATTTTATTCATTTTTTATATAACAAAAGGCCCACCATATTACGCATGTGATATAAAAAATATCACATAGGCTTGGTGAGATCGATTGATTAAATTATATCATAAGAATTTTATCTTCTCAATAATCAATTTACTTTTTTTATTAAAATCTTATCATTTTTAACAACCATATTTTCTAAAGCTCTATCATGAACCTTATATGCATTTTGAATACTATATACCATGTCAACAGCTATTTGCTCCCATGTTTTAAAGCAAAGGTATCTTAACGCCAATAATGTTTACTGCTCTGGATTATTAATCTTTTTTATTATAGACATTATTTCTTTCTTCAAATCTACAAGTACATCTATATCAGCATTAATTTCATTTTCTAGCTCCATCATCTTTACTATTATTCCTTCCATAGAATGAACATTACTACTTCCACTTGGAGGTGTATCACTTAATGTAGATGTTGCTTTAGTTGCTAATTCTCTTAAAGAAACTATTTGTTCAAGCTTACTATTTATTCTTTGATTTATTCTATAGGCTTGAGCTAAGTACTCTTTAGTTGTTATATCCTTCTACCTCCTTTTTGCCAAGGCATTGAACCATTATAATATTTATCTGCTATATAAAGTTGTAATTGTCCATCTAAACTACTTAACCTTTTAAGAACGCTTCTTTCAGATTCTTCTTGTTGTTTACTTGTTTGTTTAAAAGGACATTCATCACCTAAACAAATATCAACTACTCTGACCTACGGACAGTTATTATCCAGTTAATTGGAAGTATCTATTTTAACAAAAAAATTATTCTGAAAAATATAAAAAACCACCTTTTTATAGTGTAAAATTGATTTGCACATACAATTCACAAAAGAAAGGTGGTTTTTATGATCAACGATAAAGAATATATTACTACAAAATTGAAAAAAACGCTAGAAAGAATGATAATTTTATCTAAGCCTCGCTTAAATAGATGATAGATTTGTAATACTTCAATTTTCACTTAAGGTAGGTAAAAGAGTTGTTCTCCTTTGGTTTAAGTTGTTTAAATATAAACAACATGGAAACAAAGACTTTATTCATGTAAAGGAAGGTCTTAAATTTTTACATAAGATATTAACACCATATGAGTTTGATGTTACTATACTTGCAGATAGAGGATTTAAAAGTATTGATTTATTTAAATTTATAGATGAAACTCTTAAATGGAAATATTGTATTAGATGGACTAAATATATGGGAATATCCATTATAGGTAAAAGTAAAATTAAAAAATTAGATGATATAATTCCAACAAAGTGGTCTACAAAATATTTTTATAATATTAAATTAACAGCACAAGAATATATTTGTAATATGGCTGTATGTAAAGCTCAAGATGCTGAAGATGTATGGTTTATTGCTAATAACCTTTCCGAACCTTATGCAATAAGGGAATACAAAAAAGATTTGATATCTAAGAAATGTTTAGAGATTTTAAAAATAATGGATTTAGTTTAGAAAGTACTTGGAGTACTGACATTCACTATGCAAAGATGTTATACTTTTGTGTTTGTATAGCATATTCTTATATAATTTCACTTGGTACATCTTGCACTAAAGATAAAAAGAATAAATTATTAAGTGCAACTAAAAATATTAAAGGAAAGAAAGTTAGAATTTACAGTTTATTTACTACTTTACTTTTATCTGTTACATACTTCACGAAAAGCAGTGTTAATATATAATCTTTATATTGAGATGCATCCATCCCCCCTCTAAGTTCGTCACAACTTTTCCATAATGAGCTACAATATACTTTACTTTCGTGTAATTATTAAACCCCCTAACGCAAAAATTCCCCAAGACTATAGCCTTAGGGAATATAAAACACACTATTAATTTTTCTAAAATCCCGCTAAACCTTTGATGCCAGGCTATTTCTTAATAAGCCTTACAACTGTCTCAGCGTGAGGAGTATTTGGGAACATGTCCTTAACTTTACTCTTTTCTACTTTGTAACCTGCTGCTAGTAGAGTTTCTAAGTTATCTACCATTGTCTTTGGATTACATGAAACATATATTATTTCTTTTGCATTGAATTTAATTACGTAATCTAAGGCTTTTGGAGATACACCACTTCTTGGTGGATCTAAGATTATTATGTCTGGTTTAACTTTAACTTTTTTAATAGTTTCAGCTACATCACCAGCAATAAACTCACAGTTATCTAAACCATTTAGCTTAGCATTTTCTTTTGCTGCTTCAACAGCTTCTTCAATAAGTTCAAGACCAATAACCTTTTTAGCATTAGGTGCTGCTATTTGCCCTATAGTTCCTGTTCCACAATAAAGGTCAAACACAACTTTATTATCTCCATTTCCCATGAAATCTCTTACTATGCTGTAAAGAGATTCTGCTCCTCTAGAGTTAGTTTGGAAGAATGAGAATGGTGATATCTTAAATTTAAGACCTAATAATTCTTCTGTTATATAATCTCTACCATATAGTATATTAACTTTTTCAGGTACTACTGCATCTGAGAATGAATTATTTTCAGTATGTAATACTGATACTAATTGACCTTTATAAGTTTGTGATTTTAAAATTTCTGTATATTCACTTAAATCAAAATCTATTTGAGTAGTTGTAACAAGGTTTACCATAAGTTCTCCAGTATTAGATGCTTTTCTAACTACAAGATGTCTTAAGTATCCTTCTCTCTTCATTACTCTATAGTAAGGAAGGTTTTGCTTTCTAAAGTAATCTACTGTAAGTGTAAGAACTTTTCTAAAGTCTTCATCCACTATCATACAGTTATCAACTGTAAGCACACCAAAAGATTTACCTTTCATATGCATACCTAAAGTAAGCTCTCCACCTTTTTCTAAATCACCAAAAGTGAATTCCATCTTATTTCTATATTCCCAAGTATTTTCGCTACCTTTAACTCCAAGATACATTCCCATTGGAAGATCCTTACCTTCAAATAGCTCACATACTTCATCACTCAATAACTCTAATTGTTTTTCATAAGTTAAGTTTTGAGAGCTACATCCTCCACAAACACCAAAATGAGGACATGGTGCCTCTATTTCATATGGTGCTTTTTCTAAAACTTCTACAAGTTTAACATCTGCATATGTATCTCTTTTTTTCTTTACAGTTCCTTTTACAGTTTGACCTGGGAAAGCCCCCTTAATATATAACTTTTTACCTTCAAATTCACTTATCCCAACAGAAGGAAATTCTGTCTTTTCAATTTTTATTGTAACTTGGCTTCCTCTTTTCATAGTCCACTCCTATTTATATTTATTCATCATAAGCATATTATCTTAATACAAATTTTCTTCCTAATGTTTTACCACCTAAAAATTCTTGTACTAAAGGATAATATAACACATTACTTACAATAAACACAATAAGGAACATTTCTTCTCTCATAACTATTTTATAACCTGCAACCTTAAATATTAACGAAATTGCTAAATATAATATTAACGCAATAACCACTGCCACTATTTGGTCTACAATACCACTTAAAATATTTTTAATAAACCTAATTACTTTTCCATCTTCTTTTAAAACAGTATCTACTACTATTTCTTCTGATGTCCCTTCTTCAATATTTTCCTCTAAATTTTCAAATTCATCTTTATTATTCATTTATTATCTCCTCCATTTTTTATTTAAAGTTATACTCTTTACTTTCTAATGTATAAATTAAATAATCATCTGTTATAGTTATTATTTCTGATAATCCATCAAGTTTATTTTCAATTTTATTTACTCCTGAACTATTAGTGATTATATCATATATTTCTTTATTTAATTCAGTATAATCCCTATTCTCTTCCCCTGTAAAGGCTTCTGAGAAAGCTTTTATAGCTGTATTTTCAAATTTGAATTCTCCTTCTTCTTTTATTGCTTTATTATCAAGGTTAAATCCAATTTTTAATACCAACTTACCAGAAGATAAATCATTTCCATATTGAACTAATTCATATGTCATACTTTCTATTCTGTTGCTTTCTGGTTCTGGTATTTCTAAATATAGACCATTTCTATTTACAGTTGTTCCATTTTCATCTTTAACTTCTTCATGTAAACTATATTCATCTTGTACTTCTAGTATAGTACATATATCTTCTATTCTGTGTAATATTTCTTCATGTAAATTTTGAACTTCATTTCTAGAGTAATCAGTTGCCCATGTACCTTCAGCTTGTATATTTTCTATAACTCTAGCTTTATTATCCTCTAATGAAATACTAATATTATCTTTATTAGTACATGATACCATAGTCATCATTAATAATCCGCTTAAAATAATTGAAATTCTCTTTTTATTCATAAATTACCTCTTCTTCCATCGATAAAAGTTTTTATGATTTCTTAAATCCAATATATTATAACATTTCAAAAAGTTATTTTAAAGTTTTAGCACTAATCTTTAAATAAAATTCATATGTCAAATACTTATAAAGTTATTTGCTCTTTTATCTTTTCAAAAGTCTTATCACCTATTCCATCAACATTTTTTAATTCCTCTAAAGATTTGAAACCTCCATTAGCTTCTCTATAATCAATTATGCTTTGTGCTTTTATATTACCAATTCCTGTTATCTCCTTAAGTTGTTCTAAATCTGCTGTATTTATATTTATTAATGTGCTAACTTTATCGCTATTATTACCGTTACTACTATATGTACTATTATTTTGAACTACACTACTTTCTGTCTCATCATTAATATTACCAATAATAATAAGTTCATGATTTAGAAGTTCCTCTGCTCTGTTAATTCTGCTCAAATCTGCTTCCTCTGTAACTCCACCTGCCATATCAATTAAATCCTTAATAATACTTCCTTCTTCTAACTGATAAACATCTGGCTTTGCAACTTCTCCTTTTATTTCAACAATTATTTTATTTCTGTCTATACTATCTTCATTGATAATAGTGGTATCTTCTTCTAATGTTTCGGTATATTCCATGTTATCATTACTTTCTTCCTCAAATATTTCCGTCATATATTCTTCCTTGAAAGCATTACTACTTTTTTGTTTATATAAAAATATTGAAACAATAAAAATAATAATGGTTATTATAACTAACCCTATAATTTTTTTATTTTTTAAGTCAATCATTTTCTCCCACCTTTTTCATAATATATAATTATTAACATATATATTAAATTTAATCTGAATTTTCGGTAATTTTCATACATATAAATAGAATTTATATATAATTTTTGCTAAAATGAAAAAGAATAAAAACATACATGGGAGATACTTATGGGGAACTATACAAAAAAAATAATTACTTCACTTTTTATTTTTGTTATTTTAATTTTGAATATATGCATGATAAATGCTAATGCTTATGTTAGTGAAGTACCTAAATTAAATGCACAGGGTGTGTGCTTAATAGATGGATATACTGGAGATATTCTCTATGAAAAAAATTCAGATGTTCAATTTGAACCAGCATCTACAACAAAAGTAATGACAGCAATAATTACTTTAGAAAACTGCTCACTTAATGAACAAGTTACCATTGGAGAAAATCCTCCTTATGCCGATGGAAGTTCTATGGGACTTCAAGAAGGTGAAGTTTACACTATAGAGGAATTACTTATTGGACTTTTATTACCATCAGCTAATGATGCTGCTGAAGCACTTGCTGAACATGTAGGAGGTTCAATAGAAAATTTTGCTCAAATGATGACAAGAAAAGCCCATGAAATTGGTGCTGTAAATACTACATTTAAAAATCCAAGTGGTTTACATGAAGAAGGACATCTTACTACTGCTCACGACTTAGCTTTAATATTACAATATGCAGCTGAATATAATGATTTTGTTAGAATATCACAAATTGATGAATATTATTACAAAAATCACCCTTATACAGATGGTAGTGAACGTTGGGCAATAAATGGTAATAATTGTTCACCTTACTCAAGTTATGCAAAATATAACTATCCTGAATATGTTTATGATTATATATTTACAGGGAAAACTGGCTGGACTGATGAAGCAAATCATACTTATGTGGCAGCTGCAAAAAAGGATTCTCAATATTTAATTGCTGCTTTTTTAAATGCAAATAATAAGGCTGAACATTATGAAAGCGTTGGTCCTCTATTTGAGTGGGGCTTTGAAAACTTTATTACAAAAAAAATAGTGTCTATAGGCGACATTTTAGATAATTATGTAATTAATGATGATGTTACTATTCCATTAACAAGTGACAGAGATATATATTATACTTTCTTATCAACTGATAATCTATATCCTTCTATAACTGTTAATTACGCCAAGAAAGATTATTCTACTCAAACTATTAGTGAAGGAGACATATTATTTGAAAATGCTTCACTTTTAGTAAATGGAAGTACCTATACTAATGTTAACTTGATAAGTGCAGGGTCAAGAACTTACACTACTTCTGTCAAGGCAGAAGAAACAGTAAACAGTATATCTTCAAACAAATTCTTTATTCCTAGCATAGTTTCTATATTTATTATTTTAATAATAATTTATTTCAATATAAAAAGAAAAATTCGTTACAATAAACGCAGAAGAAGAATAAGGAGAAAACATAGATTTTAATATTTCCAAGCAAAATAAATGAGTCCAAAATTGGACTCGTTTATTTTGCTTTTTTTAAGCTTACTATTAATTTTTCTATATCTGCTGGAAGGTTTGCTGTTAATGCTAAGTCCTCTTTTGTTCTTGGAGATTGAAATTTTAATTTATAGGCATGTAAAGCCTGCCTACAAATTAAAGCACTATCATCTGTATCACCATATAAAGTATCCCCATAAATTGGATGACCCATTGCTTTCATATGAACTCTAATTTGATGTGTTCTACCAGTTTCTAATAGACATTCAACAAGTTCAGCATCTTTATAGCTTTCTATTACTCTATAATGAGTTACACTTCTTTGACCTCTTTTATCTACGACTCTCGCCATAACTCCTTCGATTTCTGGTCTATATATAGGAAGGTCTATTGTTCCTTCCTTTTCTGTAAAATTGCCATGAACTAAAGCTAGATATCGTTTTTCTACATTATTGTTTTGCATTTGATTAGATAGCTCGCTATGAGCATACTGGTTCTTTGCCACTATTATAAGACCTGATGTATCCATATCCAATCTGCTTACTAGCCTTACTATACAATCTTGCTTACTTTCTTTAAAGTAATATAATAACCCATTGGCAAGGGTTCCACTTTGATACCTTTTAGTTGGATGTACCACCATATTAGGTGCTTTATTTATAACTATGATATCTTTATCTTCATATACTATATCAAGATTTATCTTTTCTGGAGCGATATTTTGACTTTCCTTTTTGGCTAAATTTATTACAATTTCATCATTTTCTTTTAACATATAGTTCATCTTAACAGGAGTATTATTTACTAATATCCTCTTGTCAATTGATGCACCTTTTATGAGCCTTGATGATAATCCCATCTTTTCCTTTAAGAATTCCCTTATCTTTCTTCCTTCAAATCTCTTATCTACTTTTTCTTCTAAAGTGCTCATTAAACTCCTCCATCATAATATAAATTAATTATAGTCTTCACCTAAAATTATAACTGCATCATATTCAGGATAATTACTTATATCCTTACTTGTTTTACCTATGCCTGTATCACTTTTTAATATATCTCTAAGTTTACTGTCTTTACACATTATAATAGATTTATCCGTTGACTCTGCATTATCTATAGTAACATTTACATATCCTATTTTCTGAAGGTCGCTTCTAAAATTCCCTGCTAATCCATTAGTATTAGTTCCATTTAAAACTAAAATGTTATATCCAGTTCTATCCACAGAAGATACAGATGCACCTGACTTAAGGGCGTCTAATATATCTGTATTATAACTTTTTTCAACAACTAAAAATGATTGTCCATATATTTTTTCATCATACCCTTGTAATGTATGCATACTTATTCCTGAATTCTTTACAATCTTTAAAGCATAATTAATTATCTGACTACCACTCATATTCGTTACTACATTAGATTTTACAGCATTCATAATATCTGGCAAATCTAGTAAAATTAAAGGATTCATCATCTTCTTAAATACAGCTTGCATGAATCTTTGTTGATTTGATATTCTTCCTAAATCTCCATCAACAAATCCACTACCATCATTATTCTTTCTCCATCTGATAAATTCTTCAGATTTTTCACCATCTAAAAGAACTGTCTCACCTTCTTTAAAATGAATATGAAGATTTTGTGCATCATCATCATAATCCATATTTCTATCTATATACATCTCTATTCCACCAATGGCGTCTATTATGCTCCTAAATGCCTTATAATCTATTTCAACAATGTAGTTCACATCTATTTCTAATAATTTTTTCACCTGCATCACAAGTTCATCTTCGCCGCCTAAAGCATAAGCAGCATTTATTTTCCAATAAGGAATGTAATTCCCTTCAGAATCATAGGCATCTTCTACTTCTATAAGTGTATCCCTTGGTATTGACACAATATTAACAACATCAGTAATAGGATTATAATTAAATACCATCATTGTATCTGTTCTTCTAAGTCCAGCATTGCCTTCTTGATCAATATCTCCTATATCCATACCTACCACTAATATGTTTAATGATTCATTTTTAGCTGGTGCTTTTCCACCTCCAAGATTATCTGTCTTTAGCCCAAAAATAAATGATAAAGCATATATTGCGGTAAATGCTATCAGTAAAAAAATTAATATTACAAAAGAAGCTACTGCTCTTTTTCTTTGAGCTTTTTTCTTTGCTTTTCTTCTAGCTTCTTTCCTTTTTTCCATTTGTACTCTTTCAGCCTTACTAATCACCGAAGCATTAAGTCTCTTTTTCTTCGCGACATTATCACTTTTTTTATCATCTTTATGTGTAGCCATACCAATTACCTCACAAATAATTTTATATATCTATTTATAATTATTATACAATAAATAATTTCTTGCTTTCACTGTATTAACATCAATTAAACAGCCCTTTTCAAGTAAATATTTTATTGTATAAGTTAAAGCATTTAGCATAGCTTTATCTAAATCATCTTTGCTATCATTTCTTAATTCTTCTACCATTGAAAAATCTCTTGATGGTTCAATCATATCCGCCAAATATATTATTTTATCAAGCTTTGACATATTTTCTTTTCCAGTAGTGTGCCATCTTATGGCACTTAATATTTCTTCATCTACTATTCCAAAGCGTTCTCTAGCTACTATTGGCCCTACAATAGAATGCCATAACTCTCTAGTATTTTTTTCATCTACACTTAATGTAATATTATTTGCCTCTATAATTTTTAATAATTGCTCCGAAGATAAATTTTTTGCTATATCATGGGCTAAAGCTGCTATTTCAGCCTTTTTAATATCTACTCCGTATCTTTTAGCTAAATCCTTTGCTGTTTCAACTACACCTAAAGTATGTAGATATCTTCCCTTTACCAGATTTTCTTCCAAATACTCTTTCATGAATTCAATATTTTTCATTAATTAGTCCCCCTATAAAGATTATTATAATTTATATATTCCAAAACTTTATTAGGAAGGAAGAAGTCTACCCTCTTTTCTTCCTTGATTCTTTTTCTTATTATAGTTGAAGAAATATCTATAGACATAATATCAAGCAGTACTATTTCTGCTTGATATTTATTTTCTAGATATTCCTTTTGACTTTTTAATGTTTCTCTATTAAATTCCCCTCTATTAAATACTACAAAGGTACAATTATTTAATACTTCTTTAGTATTTTTCCACTTTTCAATATCCATTAAAGAATCAGCTCCAGCTATAAAGTATAGCTTAAGATTTACTTCTTTAAGTACATTCAAAGTTTCATAAGTATAACTATATCCGTTTTTCTCTATTTCATAAGAATTAATTTCAAATCCTTCATAACCTTCTATAGCTCTTCTTACCATCTCATATCTAAATTTTGCATCAATTATTGTATCCTTTTTATGAGGTGGATTTCCAGCTGGCATAAATATAACTTTATCTAAATTCAATTGCTCTTTTGCTTCATAAGCAATATATAAATGTGCTAAATGAATAGGATTAAAAGTTCCTCCCATTATACCATACTTCTTCATAGTCTTACTTCTTTCTTGCTACAGGTAATTCTATTGTTGGCTTTTTCTTTGATTGCTTAAATAATACTATCTTACTTCCAATAGCTTGAATTCCTTCGCATCCTATTGCTTCACAGATTTCATTTGATGCTTCTCTTGCATCTAATCCGCTGTTTTCTAAAACCTTTATCTTTATTAACTCTCTTTTTTCTAATGCATCTTCAATTTGCTTTAAGAAAGCTTCTTCTATTCCACCTTTTCCAATTTGGAATATTGGTTGCATAGTATTCGCTAACCCTCTTAAATATGCTCTTTGTTTACTCGTTATCATATTTTAATCCTCCTATAAAATATACTCAAATTCAAAGTCATTTAAGCTAACCATATCTCCGTCTTTAATTCCCATTTCTCTTAATTCGTTGAATACACCTTTATTGTTAAGAACTTTATGGAAGTATCTTAACGAATCTGCATCATGGATATTAACTGAAGCTAATAATCTATCTACAAATGAGCCTGAAACATAATATGTATCGCACTCTTCACCATGTTCAACATTAATTTCATATGTGAATTTCTTTTCTTCTGGGATATATCTTTCTTCATCAGTAATTTCTAAATCTGCAAATGGAATTTCTGTAAGCATTCTTCCAGCTTCTTTTATTACTTCTTCTACACCTAACTTAGTAGCTGCAGACATCTTATAAACCTTATCAAATCCTAATTCATTAACTTTTTTCTTAAAGTCCTCAAATATTGATTCATCATATAACATATCAGCCTTATTAGCTACTACTATTTGTGGTCTATCCCAAAGCTTAACTGAATACTTCTTAAGCTCTTCATTAATTTTCACGAAATCTTCAAAAGCATCTCTTCCTTCAACTCCTGAAATATCAACAACATGTATAAGAAGTCTAGTTCTTTCTATATGTCTTAAAAACGCTAATCCTAAACCAACACCTTCGGCAGCCCCTTCAATTATACCTGGAATATCAGCCATAACAAAAGCATTCATTCCTTCAGCTTTAACAACACCTAAATTTGGCTTTAATGTTGTAAAGTGATAGTTAGCTATCTTTGGCTTAGCAGCTGTTACTGTTGATAATAACGTTGATTTACCTACATTAGGGAATCCAACTAAACCAACGTCAGCTAATAATTTTAATTCTAATATTAAATTAAACTCTTCACCTGGCATTCCTGGTTCAGCAAAGTGTGGTGCCTGTCTTGTAGGTGTACAGAATTTACAATTTCCTTTACCACCTTTACCACCTCTAGCTAAAACAAATTCATCATCTTTATGTGATAAATCTACAATGATTTTGTTTGATTCAGCTTCTCTTATTATTGTTCCCATTGGTACTTTAATAACAAGATCCTCTCCGTCTTTTCCGTAACATTTTGAGCCTTGACCGTTTCCACCATCAGCTGCTACGAATTTCTTTTTATATTTAAAGTCTAAAAGTGTAGTTAGCCCTGTATCTACTATAAACTTTACACTTCCACCTTTTCCACCATCTCCACCATCTGGACCTCCAAGTGGAACATACTTTTCTCTTCTAAAAGTTACAGCACCATTTCCACCATTTCCAGACTTAACGTATATCTTGGCTCTATCTATAAACATCTCTTTTCCTCCAATCATTATTATTTTCAGAAATAACAAAACTTTTTATTTATTATTCCCACAACAAGCTATTTAAATTATTCTGTATAGTAATAAAAGCACCCATATGGGTGCTTTTATTATAAAAATTATTCTGCTATTTCTTCAACTTGTACTGGGTACACAGAAACTTTTTTCTTGTCTCTTCCCATTCTTTCGAATTTAACAATTCCGTCTACTGTAGCAAATAGAGTATCATCTCCACCTCTTCCTACGTTAACACCTGGGTGGATTTTAGTTCCTCTTTGTCTATAAAGGATGTTTCCAGCTAAAACGAATTCTCCGTCTGCAGCTTTAGCACCTAATCTTTTAGATTCAGAATCTCTACCGTTCTTTGAGCTACCTACCCCTTTTTTGTGGGCAAATAATTGAAGGTTAATCATTAACATATATTTACACCTCCTCGTACATAAATTTTATATATTTATTCCGTTTATTTTTCCCTAAACTTGCATCAAGAGACATAATTACACTTTCAATACTTTTTTCAAATGTTAAAAGTAAAGTTTGTCCTTGCATTATCATTTCTTCATTAAGAGTAGATAAATCTAATGATAAAAAACCATCATTTATCTCATACTTTACAGGAAGTTTAAGCACTTCTACCATACCAATTAAGATACCTTGAGATAATACTGAAACAGAGTTGCATATCATATCGTACGCATCACCAATGGTGTTTTCCATTTCTTTTCTTGATAAAGCATGGCCTTCAATCTTAAATCCGATTGATAAACTATTGCGTTTAAAACTAACAACCTTAATCATAACTTAAAATTAAGCTTCGATTTTTTCGATAACTAACTTAGTGTATGGTTGTCTGTGTCCAGTTTTCTTTCTGTAATCCTTCTTTGGTTTATACTTGAAAACTGTTATTTTCTTAGCTTTACCTTGAGCTGCAACTTTTGCTACAACCTTAGCTCCTTCAACAACTGGAGTTCCAACTTTTAAAGTTTCTCCGTTAGAAACAGCTAAAACTTCTGTTAATTCAACTGTAGAATCTACTTCAGCGTTTAATTTTTCAACGTATATTACGTCTCCTTCTTGAACTCTAAATTGCTTTCCACCTGTAACTAATACTGCGTACATTAAAACACCTCCTCTAAATACGGTCTCGCCTCTGCAGGTACAAAGATTTAACTTTGTTTTACTTAAAACCTGTTACGTGCGGTCTACAAATGACATTCTATCACAAATTTATACATCTTGTAAAGAAATTTATCATACTTTCTCAATAGTTTTTATCTTGTAATGTTGGTAATTATCTTTTTGATTCGAAAAGATAAGTGGCTCTATTTTATAACCTTCAATATCATATGCAAAGTTTAAATAAATTTCTTTATCTAAACCTTCAATATTTTTTATAAAATTAAATAAATCCCCAGTAATATCATGTTCATAATTCTTATCTATCTCAATATAAAAATCCTTTATTGAGTTTTCTCTAGAGCATTTGATAATTTCATTTCTAATAAGATTTTCAATATATGATCTTTTTAGTAAAAATCCATTGCTTTTGCATACCTTACAAGGTTCTTCTAAATATTCATAAATTGATTTTCCTTTTCTTTTTCTTGAAACCTGTATAAGCCCAAGCTCTGTAAAAGGATATACCTTAACGTTACCTTTATCTTCCTTTAAAGCCTTACGTAATTCTTCTATTATTTTAGGTTTTTGATAATCTTCTCTTAAATCTATAAAATCAATTAAAATAATACCACTTAAATTTCTCAGTTTAATTTGCCTTCCACACTCTCTAGCTGCTTCTAAATTAGTTTGGAATATAGTTTTAGAAAAGTCACGACCCTTGATATTCTTTCCACTATTTACATCTATAACATACATAGCCTCTGTCTTGTCAATTATTATATATCCACCACAAGGTAAATTAACTTTTTTATGACGTAATTTTAATATTTCCTTTTCAATGCCATAGAAATCAAATAAACTTCTTTTTTCACCATATAAAGATAACTGTATATGCTCTTTATCTTTTAATATTTCACTTATATTGTTTAAATATTCTTCATTATCAAAGAATACCTTAGTTTTCTTATTCTCTATTTCTTCGAAAAACTTCTTTAAAATAGTATTACTTTGAAGTTTGCCTAAATTAGTTGAATATCTAAGCTTTCTTTCCATAGCATCTTTCTTTTCTAGTAAGATTGCAAGCTCTTTTAAAAGTTCTTCTTCTGTAGCCTTTACAGATTCTGTCCTTAATACTATGCCAACATCTTTAATAGGCTTAATAATTGAAGTAAGTCTCTGTCTATCTATTACATCTTCAATTCTTTTAGACAAACTTAATCCTTCATCTCCCATGATTAAAACTAGATTTTTTCCTGCTATTGATATCTTATGAGTTACTTTGGCACCTTTATCACATAAAGGCTCTTTAACCACTTCTATTAAAATATCCTGCCCTTTTTTTATATTCATTCTTTTAAGCTCATCACTATAATACATATAAGCTTCTTTCTCCAGGCCAATATCTACAAAAATAGAATTTATAGCAGGCACTATATTTTTAATTCGTCCTTTATAAATCTCACCTATCTGTGGCTTTGATGTTTCTTCTTCAACTATACATTGAACAAGTTCACCATTTTGTTTTACAGCAACTCTAATCTGCTTTTCTCTACTTTCAACAAAAACTTCTCTCATATACACACATCCTAAAGAGCTTTAAATAATGGTACATACTTATTATCTTTTAATACGTACATTTCTTCTCTTTTTACACTAACAAATGATTCTGTATTTACATTTTCTATCTTGCTTGTTATAAATCTTGCTAAAAGATCAGCTGATAGATTTTCTCTACTTCCTGTAGCAATCAATGCATTGATAACTAATTCTCCATCTTTAACCCAATACTTTAACTCTTTAACTAAAGGCTTTATATCAGCCATCTTTTCCCCTTTTTTGCTTTTCTTTAAAGTTTCCCAAGCATTTTCATTTAAAAGTGAAGCCATTTTTTCCTCAACTTTTTCTTCATTAACTAACTTTAATTTAATTATGTATCTCCCTGCATCTAAAAGTGCCATAGCTTGTGGCACTCTCTTAACATTTTCTACAATTTCAATTGGAGTAGCTTCAAAAAATCTGATTGTTGGTGGAGCTGCCTCATTTAATCTTGCTAAAATATCATCTACTTGCATCTTTTCAGTTAATACTATATCCATGTATTCCCCATCAGAATAAACACCTACTGAAAGAGGTTGTGCTAAAGATAGTGCCATATGAGGATTGAATCCTTTAGAATATTCTATTGGAACTTCTGATCTTCTTATTATTCTTTGAATAGTTCTCATTAAATCCAAGTGAGAGATAAACTTTATACCTTCACCTTTAGAAAATTTAATTAAGTATCGCACCTTCAAAACACTTCCCTTCCTTAAAGTTTACATTGATTCCACATCCAGTACAGCCTTCTCTACAGTTTCTTGTAGTTGCTGCAACCTTTGCTTTTTCATTTTCTCTTTCAAGATATTTTCTGTTTACACCTATATCTATGAAATCCCATGGTAATATTTCATCATAACTTCTTTCTCTATATACATAGAACTCTGGATCTATATTACATTCTGCCATTGCTTCATTCCAAATATCCATACTGAAGTATTCTGACCACCCATCAAACTTAGCTCCCTTTTCAAAAGCCTTAATTAGAGCTGCACAAGTTCTTCTATCTCCTCTAGCAAATACCGCTTCCATAAGAGATGTATCTTGGTGGTGGTACTTATAGCTTACAGCCTTGCTCTTAATAGCATATTTGATAGCTTTTATTCTTTCAGTTACAACTTCTGGTCTTTCCATTGGAGCCCATTGGAACGGTGTAAATGGCTTTGGTACTAATATTGATGAACTTGCTGTTATCTTTAACCCCTTAGCTCTTTGTTCTTTTTCTATGCTATAGTATACTTCTGCTATCTTATCTGAAAGCTCAGCAATACCTACTGCATCTTCTAGTGTTTCATATGGAAGTCCTATTATAAAGTATAACTTAATTGTACTCCAGCCTGATTCAAAAGCACTCTTAGCCGCTTCTAATATTCTTTCTTCTGTTAATCCCTTATTGATTACATCTCTCATTCTTTGGGAACCGGCTTCTGGCGCAAATGTAAGTCCACTCTTTCTTACTTTTTGAATTTCTTTTATTAAATCAACTGAGAAAGCGTCAACTCTTATTGATGGAAGAGCTATACCTACTTTATTTCCTTCATGCTCAGCCACTAATTCAGTGATAAGCTTTTGTATATCAGAATAATCACATGTACTTAATGAAGATAAAGAAATTTCTTGGTATCCAGTGGCTTTCACAGCATCTCTTGCTTGTTTTATAAGTGTATCTCTGGTCTTTTCTCTTACTGGTCTATAAATCATACCGGCTTGACAGAACCTACATCCATTTGTACATCCTCTAAACGTTTCAAGAACAACTCTATCATGAACTATTTCAGTGTAAGGTACAATCATATCAACTGGGAAGTCTACCTTATCATAATTATTTACTATTCTCTTTTGTACCTTAGCTGGTACATCTTCATACTTAGGTGTAAATTCCTTGATAGTTCCATCTTCATTGTAGGAAACATCATATAATGAAGGTACATATATACCTCTTATCTTAGATATTTCTCTTAAAAATTCTTTCTTCTTCCCTTTACCTTTATACTTTTTATAAACATCAAGTACATCATTCATCATTTCTTCGCCTTCACCAATTTCAAAGAAATCTACTATATCACATAATGGTTCAGGATTATATGCGCAAGGTCCTCCAGCCATAATGATTGGAGCATCTTCTCCCCTTTCAGAAGCTCTAAATGGTATTCCAGACATATCAAGCATATTTAATATATTTGTATAACTCATTTCATATTGAAGAGTAAATCCTAGTAAATCGAATTTATCTAATGAATCTTTTGTTTCTAAAGTATATAATGGAATATTATTTTTTCTCATTAATTCTTCCATATCTGGCCATGGTGCAAAAGTTCTTTCACAATATGTATCTTCTCTTAAATTTATTGTATGATAAAGTATTCTAGTACCTAAGTGAGACATCCCAACTTCATATACATCTGGGAAACAAAATGCAAATCTTATATCAACATCTTTTGGATTTTTAATTACTTGATTTAACTCCCCACCAACATATCTTGATGGCTTTTCAACTTTACATAAAATATCATCACTAATTTTATTCATAAGTTCCTCCCTTATACATAATAAAAAGAAGTATCTAAGTACTTCTTTTTATTTTTCATTTTAACATATTATTAAATTAAATGAAACTAATTACTACACTTATCTCTTACCATAGTATTCCTCTAAGCTAATGTTTCCATAAATCTTTAATCCTTCTATCAGTTCATCTTCTGCAATAATAAATCTTACTTTTAAATCATCATCAAGCACATAAAAAATATTAAACCTATTCTTATCCACTATCTTCATTAAATCCACAAGTCCCAATTTATAATATACAGAAATCACCCTATTTTCTAGATAGTTGTTCCTAATTAACTTTCGTACTTTTTTATAAATATTCCCCATTAAGATATACATAACCGCCTTTTTTTCAGTTCTCGTTATATAAATGATAATAACAGCAACTAGCAGCATAGTTACATTAATAGAACTATATTTATACACTCCATAAAAACAGATGGCAATGAATGCTCCCCCAATAAAATAACTTATGCCTGCTATCCTAAGCTGTGCTTCTTTATATAGCATCTTCCTAGATAATATAACCTCTAAAATTCTTGCACCATCTAAAGGATATGCTGGCAATAAATTAAATATTGCTAACCCTATATTAATAGTTACAATAATTTCAGATAGCTCAAATCTTACATAATAATTTATTAGTATAAATATAATAGCAATACATATATTAGATAAGGGACCAACTATGTATATAAGCAGCTTTTCTTTATAATTTAGCTCATCTACATCAAGCAGATCCACTCTTGCACCATATATATGCATTTGAAAATTATTAAATTTACTACCTCTCATCATTGCCAATATTATGTGACTGAATTCATGTATAAGTATTGATATAAAAGATATCAGCAAATTTTGTTTTTGTTCTAGATGAAGTATGATAAACATCAGTATTATTTCTGCAAAAATCAATATATTCCATCTATATAACAAACTGCACTTTACCTTTATGAAACCTTTTAAAAATATTTTTTTTATTTTCATATCATTTCTCTATTGGTGCTTCACTAATATTCTCTCTTATCCATTTTAAACATTTTGCTGCTCTACTTTTTATATCGCTAATCTTTACATACTTTATATCATCTATTATTTCAGAATAGCTGCTTCTTTCACTTATATTTTCTTTAAAGACATTAAAAGCTTCTACAGTGCTAGTATTATTGGAATACTTCATTGCTAATACTGTCACTAAAACAATAAATGTTACTATACATTGAAATATACAGTATTCACTACATTGCCTAAAAACATTACTACTCTTATTTTTCTTATAGCCATTACTAATATTCCTATATGGCCTTTGGACTTTTGATTTATTAGTTATAGAATTATAGTATTTACTATATTCTGAATTATACTTTCCCATAGACAACCTCACAATAACACTTCAATACTAATTATATTTTTCTTATTAACAAATTATTCTATTACTACCTATAAAGAATGTATACTTCTTAAATATTTATCTATACATAAAAAATAGCCATGGATATTTTCCATAGCTATTTTACTATAACTAAAAATATATTTTCTTTTTACTCATTCCTATATTTAAAACAATTCCTAAAGAAAGAATTGTTGTTAAAAGAGAACTTCCTCCATAGCTTACCAATGGAAGCGTGATTCCTGTTATCGGCATAAGGCCTATTGTCATTCCAATATTTTGTGTTATAGCAAAAAAGAAATAGGACACCATTCCAATAGATACACATCTACCAAATATATCCTTGGAATTTTTCGCAATTTTTATCATTCTTGATATAAGAATACCATAAAAACTTAATAATATTATGGCTCCTATGGTTCCCCATTGCTCTCCTATTTGAGCAAAAATGAAGTCAGTTTCAACTTCTGGCACATATTCTGAGGCAAAACCACCAGTACCATCATTACTATAACTATTATGTGCTCCAAAGAATCCTCCTGAACCTATTCCAATAAGCGATTGCCTTAAGTGATATCCTGAATCAGAAGTATCCGTATCTGGATTCATAAATGATGTTATTCTTGTTTTTTGATAATCTTGAATAAGTCCTGAATTCCATAATAAAACTACTGCTAAAAGCATTGACCCAAGACCATAAAGTATTACTCTTTTATCAAGTCCTCCTATAAAATAAACACCTAACACCATAAAAAATAATACCATGGTCATCCCCATATCTGGTTGAATAACAATAAGTGCTGCTGGAATTACAGCATATATAGCTAAGGTGAAAAAATTTTTCACCGTATTTATATTGCCTTCCATTTCTTCAAGTTTTCGTCCCATCATCATAATAGTTGCAACCTTAGCAATTTCTGCTGGTTGTAGTGATATAACTCCTAAATCTATCCATCCTTGAGCTCCATTTACTGTTTTTCCTATAACTAAAACTAGTACTAATAATACTATTGATCCACCATAAAATAAGTTGGTAAATCCTTTTATTGTATTATAATCAGTTGCTAAAACAAAATATAAAGCAACTAAGGCAACTATAAAAAATATCAATTGTCTTTTAGGATAAAATATACCATAGTTTCCCTTAGTCGCTAAATATATATTAAGAATACCAAATGAAACTATACATATAATAGAAAAAAGCATCCATTTATCTAATTCTTTAAACTTTTTAAAATCAATTTTGAAACTTGGTATTAACTTCACTTTTTCACCTCCACAACTTATCATCTTATTATATAATAATTGACCGTTTTTCTCTATAAAATTTATGTAAATATAAAAGTTCTTTAAGCTTTCTGTAAGAAAGTAAACTTAAAGAACTTTATTTTTTACTTTAAACAATTGTTAGTATATAAAATTTATCTTCCACGCATATTTTTTATAGGAATATTTGCTACAAGAGCAGGTCCATTACCTGTTTCACTTGTTTCAGTCCTATTTAATGCTATTTCAACATCATCTGCATCAATCTCAATATATTTTGATAATACTTGTAATATTTCTACTCTTATTTTGTCAATAGTTTCTGGGTCTATATCCCCTCTATCGTGAATAAGTATTAATTTTAATCTATCTTTTGCTACATCCTTAGGAGTCGTTGTCTTATTATGAAAAATTTTTAACAAATCCATCATTCTTACCTCCTAATTCTTTTTAAATATTTTTATTAATTTTGAAAATATACCATTAGACTCTTCACTTAAATCTAATAGTGGAACATCTTCTCCAATAATTCTATTGGCAATATTTCTAAATGCTTTTCCTGAAATAGATTTATCATCTAAAACTATTGGCTCTCCTTTATTGGTTGATACAGTTATATTTCTATCATCTGGTACAACACCTAAAAGCTTCACTGATAAAGTCTCTATAATATCAGGTACATCAAGCATATCTCCTCTTTTTGTCATTTCATAGTTTAATCTATTAACTATTACTTCATGTTTATCCAATCCTTTAGCGTCTAGTTTTCCAATTACTCTATCTGCATCTCTCACTGATGTAATTTCAGGGTTAACTACCACTATAGCTCTATCAGCTCCAATAACAGCATTTTCAAAGCCTTGCTCTATTCCTGCTGGTGAATCAATGATAACATAATCAAACTCTTCCTTTAATGTATTTACTATGGATAACATGTCTTCTGACTTTATATCATCCTTATCCTTAGTTTGAGCAGTTGGAAGTAAGAATAAACTTTGGTATCTTTTATCCTTAATAAGTGCCTGCTTTAATCTACATCTATTTTCAATAACATCCATTATTGTATAAACTATTCTATTTTCTAATCCCATTAAAACATCAAGATTTCTTAATCCTGTATCTCCATCAACAACAACTACCTTTTTTCCGATAGCTGCAAGTGCTGTTCCTATATTAGCTGTTGTTGTAGTCTTTCCTACTCCACCTTTTCCAGATGTTATTACTATAGAAACTCCCATTTTTTTATCCCTCCAAAATTAATAACTATACTTATTTGGTAAATATGGCTCAACAATTATCATTCCATCCTTAACCCTAGCCACTTCAGGATAAGGAGGTTTAACATCATCAGGAGATACTGTAATTAAATCTCCAATTTGCAGAAGTTGAGGCTGTAGTATAAATGCAGCTATTATCGCTTCTCTATTGCCTCCAATACCTGCTCTTACACGCCCTCTTATGCTTCCAAGAACTATAATATTTCCACCTGCTGATACTTCTGCTCCACTATTAATATCACCAATAACAACAATATTACCTTTACTATTAATACACTGGCCACCTCTTATGGTTTTTTTTATAAATTTAGTTCTTCCTTCATATATACCTGTAAAGACTGTATCAGCTTCTATTTTTCTTTTGTTTGTATCATCAAATATACAATCTCTTATATGTATTTCTTCAAATAGCTTATCTTTCAATTTGGCTATTTCACTATCTGATACATTCTTAAGGTTTGCTATAATTTTTATTATAGAATTTTTATAAAACCCTTTTCCTATAGATAATACGCTTATAATTTCTGCAATAACTTCATCGAAATTTATAAATTTATCTATATTAACTATAACACTTATGCCCTCTTTATCACCTTTTATTTCAATTCTATTTTCCTTCATTGGTTACCCTCCACCAATTTCATACACTTTTTATTATAATTATACCATATATCAACAGTTAATAACATAATATACTATATATTTATAATTTCTACTAACTTTAACATAGTTTTTTTATTTTATCTTTTCTATATATATTATTATCGAACATTGTTTTAAAAAAATAATAGAGTTATCAAAAAATTGATAACTCTATATAATTATTGTGTACTTTCAGTTGCATCACTTTCCACATTATGGCTATTTTCTTCCTGATTTTCTTTATTATCATTTAGCCCATTTGCTACATATTTTTGATAACTTTCTGAATTTTTAGTATAATTTGAATAATTACTTTCTAATAATTCCTTAAAGAATGCTTCATATATAGCTAGATGAATAGTTGCTCCTTCACTACCTTTATTACCATCATATAAAGTTGAGAATATAGCAATTTGTGGATTATCCATTGGTGCAAAACTTATATAGTTACCATATGGTCTTCTTCCTATGACTGTATAATTTTCTTCACTACCAAAGTCTGCTGTACCTGTTTTACCTGCTACAGCAATTGGAAATGAATTAAAACTATTATAAGCTGTACCATTACCACTATAAGTGTTAACCATCCTCATACCTTCTTTTACAGCTTGTAAGTATTCACTAGGTATGTCTAATTTATCCACTACTTCTGGTTCAAACTCTTCAATTACTTCTCCATCTGGCGAAGTAATTTGATCAACAAGCCTAACCTTATATCTTGTTCCCCCACTTGCTAATGTGGCAACATAATTAGCTAATTGTAATGGCGTAAAAGCATTCATGCTTTGACCAATAGCATCCTTAACTATTTCTGCATAAGTATCTATCTGAGTACTCATGTCGCTTATAGTGTATTGTGCTATAGCATTAGCTATTATCTCTGCTTGTTCATCAATACTAGTCTTACTACTTCTAGTACTATTATAACTTTCTAATGATGCTTTATATTCATCAGAAAGTTCCATTATAGATTTTATATAACTTATTAATTGACTAGCAAATTCATCAGCACTTGTAAGCTGTGCATCTGTACCCACTAGCTCTAAAGCTTTATTAATTTGTTCCTTCAAGTCTGACTTAGCATTAGCTAATGCTTCACTATCGGTATCATTTTTAGAAATATTCAACGGTGCATAATAGAATATTCCATTATAGTTTCCAGTTTTCAGACTATCTACTAATGTATACATAGGTGTATCAAGTATTCTATTTTTCCATGACTTAAAGTTATATGTCTGGCCGAAGTTTTCTTCTATTTCTATACCTGTAGAAGCATTGCCACCTTCTGTTACTCCAAGTCCAAATTTATAAGCATAATGAGCAATACTATCTAGTGCTGCTACTCTTTCTTTTTCATCATTAGAATTTCCACCATTTTTAAGATATAGTTCATACCCTACATTGTGGAAGAAGAAGTTTGATGAATGCATTAAAGCTTCTCTTACTGAAATAACTCCATTTCCAGTCTTTTGAAAGTTGTATTGTGTAAGATTTCCTACCTTCCACACTCCTGTATCATTTACCGTTGAACTAGTGCTAATTACTCCCTCCATAAGACCTGCAATTGCAGTTAATGGTTTAAATACAGAGCCTGGTGGAAGAAGTGCTTGTGTTGAATAATTGAACATTGCCTTTGGATATAAATCATAGGTATCTTCTCTTGTTCCATCTTCATTTAATGGAAATAATTCATCAATTGTTGATGTTGCACCAGTCTTAGCTATATGCTCAGCAGCAAAGGCTTTATAATCTGGTGAAAAGTATTGTTCATATAATTCATCACTTAATTGTCCTGTAGCAAAATCATTAGGATTAAATGTTGGGTAGCTTGCCATGGCAAGTACTCTTCCTGTACCAACTTCAATGGCCACTACTGAACCTCTAGTAGCATTAGACCTACCATTACCGTAATCTTTATTAGTTACATTAGCATCAACACGAGCTAAGGTATCTTTTAGTGCCTGTTCAGCTGCATATTGTACATCTTTATCAATGGTAAGATGAATATTATTCCCTGCATAAGATTCAAGCTTAAATAACTCTTCGGTAGTTCTACCTTCTGAATTAACTTTTACAGTAGTCCCTCCATCTTTTCCCTTAAGCTGTTCTTCAAAGGCAGCTTCAATTCCTGCTGCTCCAACTAAATCTGTGGATGCATCATATCCCTTTAGTTCATATATTTCTTCTTCAGTACTTGTTATAGACGAAACATAACCAAGTATTGATGATGCTACTGATCCATATGGATAATATCTAACTGGCTCTAAGTCAACATCTATCCCTGGAAGCTCATTTAACATCTGATAAAATATAAAAGCAGTATCCTTAGTTATATCACTGGCTATGGTAACTGATTTATATCCTTGATAACTCTGAAGATTTATAGCATCTTTAACTACCATATATTTTCTTATATCTTCTATTGAATATTTCTCTAATAAATCTTTTGTGATAGTCTTTCCATCAACATCCTTATACTTAGCAACAATAGCATTATATTCTTCCTTAGTATAATTTTCTGGAAGAAGCATCTTATACATTCCGTATAGCTCTACTAAATAATAAAAAGTATCCTCTGGTGTTATTTCTAATAACTTTTTATTTATATTAGCAAGTTCTTCATCAGTAAAATCACCATCATGATTTTTATATAACTTTTTTACTACTTCATCTTTTAACCCTCTATCGTTTTTAAATAAAAGTTCTGTAGCTTCCTTCACATCACTATTATCATTTTTAAAAGCAAAATAAAACTGTCCATTTGAATTAACTTTTAAAAGAAGATCATCTTCAAAATTTTCTCCATTTTCACTAAGTACTTTAAATACCTTATCTAAAGTACTAAATATTGCATTTGCAGATTCAGTAGTTTGCATATAGGTAAGTACATAAGTCTGCTCACTAGTTGCTAAAATATTTCCATCACTATCATAAATTATTCCTCTTGGAGCACTTTCTGATATAAATTTTGTGGAACTTGTATCTGCCTTCTCCTTGTAATCATCATATTTATATACTTGAAGATATAAAAGCTTAGAAAATAAGCTTGTAAATATCACTGCCATAATTATATATAACACTGTATATCTTGATATGGTCTTTTTCTTTTTTGGTTTATTTACTATCATTTAAACCTCCATCTATCATTATCCATATATTTATCGCAAGTAGCTAAAACTATATTATAAACAACTATCATAATAATGGAGTTGTAACATGCCGCTAAAATAGTAGCACTATAATTGATACTTTGATTAAATAATCTTAATATTATGGCTACAAAAAAGCCCTTTATTATGGATAATACTAATGTAGATAAAACTGGAACTATCTTATTTCCCTTTAAAATGTTTTCTCCTATTTTTGCCGCTAAAAAGCATAATAATAGATTGCTTAAAGAATTAATGCCAAATCCCTTGACAAAGTATATATCCTGAAGTATTCCACTAATTACCCCTATAAAAACCGCTTCATTTTTTCCACATACTATTGAATAAGCTATTGCAAAAATAAATAAAAGACTTGGATAACTGCCCATTATTTGATAATTAGGTAATAAGGAATTATCTAAGACTAAAAGGAAAATTGAAATAAGTATTATAAATATCTTTTTCATACATTTTCCTCCTAATCGTATTCAATTTCATCAATATTACTGTTAGGAATTACTACAAATAATTCTTCCACTTCATTAAAGTTAACAAAAGGCTCAACTACAGCACTTTTCATAACCCTAACATTATCTTCTTCCACTGATACAACAGTACCTACTGGTATTTCCTTTGGATAAATCTTACCAAGTCCTGATGTTATAATGATATCGCCTTCTTTAACATCTGAGCTTATTGGAAGATTATACACTACAGTCATATTGTTATCTTTCTTATCACTTAATCCTTGAAGCACCCCAGTGGCTTCTCTTGTCTGTTGATCCATTACAGCAACAGCAATATTTTCATTAAGTATACTTTGAACTATAGCAAAGTTACTAGCTACTTTTGTTACTTTTCCAACTAACCCCTTAGAACTTACTACTACCATATTCTTATTTATTCCATCATTACTTCCTTTATCTATTATGTATCCATCTGATAAGGAATTTCCACTATATCCAATTATATTTACTCCTACATACTTATAATTATTCTTAGATTCAGTGAAATTTAAAGCTTCTCTTAAGCGTTCAACTTCATCTTTTAATGATTCATATTCAATTAATTCATTGGCAAGTTTCGTATTTTTTTTCTTTAATTCTTCATTTTCTAATTTAACTTCAGAGAAGTTTAAAAAGAAATCTACTGTTTCTTTTACTCTACTATTTATATTATATACTATTTTTTGTAAGGGACTAACTACTGTACTAACACTACTAGATATACCATTTGCATCACTTTGCAAACTGTATATAATCATACCACAAAAGGCAACTGACAGTAAAACTATAGTTACTGCCAGTTTATTTTTAAAAGGTTTCATTATTGACCTCTTTGAGTTTTACTTAATTCATCAAAATTTTCTAGTGCCTTACCAGCTCCTAAAACAACACAATCAAGTGGTGATTCAGCTATGTGTACTGGCATGTTAGTTTCAGCGTTAATTAATTTATCTAATCCCTTTAATAAAGCTCCCCCACCTGCTAGCATTATTCCTTTTTCAATTATATCTGCTGCAAGTTCTGGTGGTGTCTTTTCTAATGTAGTTTTAATTGATTCTATGATTGCATATACCGGCTCTTTTAAAGCTTCTCTTACTTGTTCTTCAGTAATAGTAACTACTTTTGGAAGTCCAGTAATCATATCACGACCTTTAATTTCTAATGATTCATTTTCATCATCTATCTTGTATGCTGAACCTAATTGCATTTTTATATCTTCAGCAGTTCTTTCACCTATCATTAAGTTAAATTCTTTCTTAACATAAGCAATAATTGATTGATCTAATTCGTCACCAGCAACTCTTAATGATTTGCTTGTTACTATTCCACCTAAAGAAATAATAGCTACTTCTGTAGTACCTCCACCAATATCTACTATCATGCTTCCTGTTGGTTCACCTACAGGAAGTCCTGCCCCTATAGCTGCAGCCATTGGTTCTTCCATTAACACAACTTCTCTTGCTCCAGCATTTCTAGTTGCTTCTTCAATGGCTCTTCTTTCAACTTCAGTTACACCTGATGGATAACAAACTATTATTCTTGGGCTTGTAAATGCACTTTTGCTTGCAACTTTATCAATAAGCTTCTTTATCATTGTTTGAGCAACATCAAAGTCAGCTATAACTCCATCTTTTAATGGTCTTATTGCTACGATATTTCCTGGTGTTCTACCAATCATAAGCTTAGCTTCTGTACCAACGGCTAATGGTCTTTTAGTATTACTATTAATAGCTACAACTGATGGTTCACTTAATACTATTCCTTTACCTTTTACAAATACTAAAGTATTTGCTGTTCCTAAATCTATTCCCATATCTCTATTACTACTGAAAAATCCCATTTGAATTCCCCTTTCAATCTTCAATATTTAAATAATTCCTTTTTCTTTTAAACTCGTATAATTGTTTCTACCAATAATAATATGATCTAAAAGATTAATTCCCATAATTTCTCCGCACTCTTTTATTCTAATACTAACATTAATATCCTCTTTGCTAGGCTCTGGATTACCAGATGGATGATTATGAGAAATTATTATGTTTGCACTACCAAATTTAACGGCTTCCCTAAAAATTTCCCTTGGATGAATCAAAGATGAATTTAAAGTTCCTGTAAAAACATCCCTAGTTCTTATAATATTATTTTTTGTATCTAATAATATTAGCTTTAGTGTTTCCTGATTTAAAACATTCATTTCATTCATAAGCAATTCTGCTATATCACTTGGTCTTGTGATTTTAAATAAATCATTTTTTGCTCTTAAAGTCTTAAACCTTCTAAATAGCTCACTTAATGCAATTATCTGACATGCTTTAACATTCTTAATACCTTTGATTTTCTTGATTTCTTCATAGCTTGCATCCAATATTTTATCTAGTCCACCTAAGTTTAATATCAATCTAGTACTTAAATCAATAACATTTTCACCTTTAGTTCCAGTTCTCAATAATATAGCTAAAAGCTCCTCATTCCCTAAGCTATCAGCGCCATATTTCACTAATTTCTCCATAGGACGCTCACTTAATGGCAAGTCACTTATCTTTATATTACCCATAAAATCTCTCCTTAATTAGTTAAGTATTTATTTTATAGATAATTTTCCCCATCGCCATTATACAAAAACTATTTAACCTCTTCTAAAATATTATTTAATAAATTTAATGGAAGTCCAACAACATTGTAATAACAACCATTAATTCTTTCAACAAAAACCCCACCAATCCCCTGGATTCCATATGCTCCTGCTTTATCAAGCGGTTCTTTTGTAGATATGTACTTCAATATTTCTTCATTAGTCAAATCTTTAAACTTGACTTCAGTAAAAATACATTCTTTTTTTACTTTATTAGTTTTGCTATTAACAACAACAACTGCTGAATAAACCCTATGCACCTTTCCACTTAAATCTTTAAGCATCTTATATGCATCTTCTTCACTTTTAGGTTTTCCTAATATTTTATCACCATTTACAACTATAGTATCAGCTGCAATAATGATACTATCTTCACTTATTCTTGATAATACGTCTAAAGCTTTTCCTTCAGCTACTTCAATTACGTATTCTTCAACATTTCCATTAAACTTAACTTTTTCTTCATCAAAGTCACTTATTATAATGTCAAAATTGTCTATTATTCTATTTAATAGTTCCTGTCTTCTTTCAGACGCGGATGCCAAAATATATTTCATAACTTCACATCCTATTTTTTATTGATTATTTTTCCATATTTAAACTTATTTTAATCAATAAATAAAAATAAGTTTTTTTGAAAATAAAAAAAGAGTCCAACGCTTGTTATTAACCCTTAAATTTTCTTTTATATTTTATCACTTTATATGTGTTCAAACAAGCATTTTCCTCTCTATATAGAATTTTTTTATAATATTGTAAGATTTATTTTTTATAGTTTAAATTTAATTTTATATATCCTTAAAATTCAATAATATTGTATAAATATATTCCATTTCTTTAGGTACATTTGCCTTATTTATTTCTGTTTTTAAATTAGCAATATGTTCTTTTAAATTATTTAATATATCTATTTTCTCTCCTTCAGATATGTTGTCTAGCTCATTAGTCCATCCTTTAAAATCATCTGTATTAATTGACTTTACATCATCACTAACGGCTGTATCTAAAAGTCTTATATATCCATCACATATACTTGCAATCTGATATTCTACTTTATCATCATTATTAAAGGAAAATTTAATCTTTGTACACTCAATATTGCTACTTTTTAACTCACTTACAACTTCATCTACTTTATCACTTTCATATACTCCTGATAAGACCCTAAACTTATCTTCATCTTCATATATGAATGCACTATACTTTCCACTTATGGAATTTAATATATGATTAGCATTGCTTTCATTAGAAAAATATCCACATTGGACAGTATAAAAAACATAAGTATTACTTATAGCTGTACTACTACCTCCTTCTGAATTAGCAATTTCATTGCTATTAGCTTCTATAGAAGTTTCTTTACCTCTGTTTCCTGCTGGAAGCTCATTATTTTTAGTTAATATGCTAAAAGCCACATATGCTAATGTAATACCACAAATCCCTGCTCCCACCACAGTTCCTACTAATTTTAATATAAATCTAAACAAATCATTATTTTTACTTTTCTTATAGTTATATCTTGTATACCTCATTTTCTCATCCACCACCTCTTATATTTTTATACTTAATATATATTCTCTTTCTTTGGTGGATATACTAACATCTTTTAAATTATGTTACACATTTCATTGGTATCATAATTAAGTCAGCATATACTTTCAGTAATACTCTAATTAAGTCATCACAATTGACTAATGAAACGCTTATGTCTCTATGCTAATAAGCTAGTTAAATTTTCAAATTCAAGCATTAAAAAAAATAGACCTTTAGGCCTATTTTTTTATTTAATTGATTTTAAAATTTCAACTAAGTATTCATAGCAATTTTTAACTGATGAAATACTCATATGTTCTTCTGGTGTATGAACATCATATAAATTTGGTCCAAAGCTTATCATATCTAAATTGCCTAACTTTTCATTAAATAATCCACATTCAACACCAGCATGGATAGCTACAATTTCTGCTTCTTTTCCATACATTTCTTTATGTACAGATTGGCATATTTCTCTTATCTTTGAATTAGAATTATATTCCCATGCTGGATATCCTGAATTACATTCTAATTCTCCACCTAAAAGATTAACTATAGTTTTACTTCTTAAAACTATTTCCTCTTTTAATGAAGATACAGAACTTCTTACTGCTGAATCATACTCTACAAAACCTTCAGTAGTTGTTAAAACTCCTAAGTTAGTTGAACTTTCTACTAGACCTTCTATTTCTGTACTCTTACTATTTATTCCTGATGGATAAAGATATAATAAATTAACTGCTTTTTCTGTGCTTTCCTTTGTAAATACTTTAGATACTGCTGCAACTTCTTGTACTTCTATATTTAACCCTGCATCTTGAGCTTTTAATTCATTTTTAACTAGCTTAGCAAATTCTAAAACTAATTCTGTTGCTTTTACTAAATCACTATCAGCTACCATAATAACCGCTTCTGCTTCTCTTGGAATAGCATTATTCTTTGCTCCACCATTCATTTCACATAAAGAGTATTCAACATTATTTAAAAGATGCTTTAGGATTCTTCCTAAAATTTTATTTGAATTTCCTCTTTCTTTAATAATATCCATTCCTGAGTGTCCACCCTTAAGTCCAGATATCTTTATTTGCATTGCTTTACCATTTGTTCTTTCTTCTCTTATCACTGGAAGCTTTCCTTTAGTTCTTATTCCACCAGCACAACTTACTAAAAGATATCCTTCTTCTTCATTATCTAGATTTATTAATATCTTTCCATGGATATGTTCTGGTGAAACGGCCATAGCTCCTGACATTCCTGTTTCTTCATCAGTAGTTATTAAAACTTCTAATGATGGATGCATAACATCATCTGAAGCAAGTATAGCCATTGCATAGGCAACCGCTATCCCATTATCTGCTCCTAATGTGGTATCAGTTGCATATATGTAGTCATCTACTATTCTTAATTTTAAAGGATCTTTCTCAAAGTCATGATTTGTTCCTTTATTTTTTTCACATACCATATCCATATGCCCTTGTAATATTACTGTTGGAGCATTTTCATACCCCTTAGTAGCTGGTTTCTTTATTATTATATTCAAAGCCTCATCTTGAATGCTTTCTAATCCTAAACTCTTACCAAAATTTAAAAGATAATCACTTATTCCTTTTTCATTTCCTGATCCTCTTGGAATTTGTGATATTTCTTCAAAATATTTAAAAACTAATTTTGGTTGTAAATTGTCTAACACTGCCATAATTTTTCTTCCCTTCTGCTAAATTATACTAGAATTAAAATATATATCTAAGTATATCATATTACTAATGATACTTAAATTTATTATACCTAATTTAATGCTCTATTATTTTTAAGGTGTTAATATACAAAAAACAAAGATACCTTACGATAACTAATAAAAATACCTATAGGCTTAATTCCCATAGGTATTTTTATTAGTTGTCAAAAAGTCCTTTAAATAAATCTCCTAAAGTTTCACCTTCATCGCTATCATTATATGCTAAGTATTCTTGACTTTTTTCTACTGCATCTCTAATGCTTAATGATAATTTTTTATTTTCAATATCTGCATTTAAAATTTTAACCTTTACTATTTGCCCTATTTCTAAAGCTTCGCTTGGTTTTGCTATATTTTCATCAGTAATTTCATTTATATGAACTAATCCTTCAACTCCAGGGAATACTTCTACAAATGCCCCAAAGTTTAATAGCTTAGCTACTTTTCCTTCTAATACATTTCCTTCTTTTAAGCTTTCTCTATGAAGGTTCCAAGGCTCATTATTTACATCTTTTAAGATTAATGATACTTTTTCATTTTCTGCATCTACATTACCTACAAAAACAACTACCTTATCCCCTACAGAAACTACATCTTCAACTCTCTTTACCTTTTCCCATGCTAAATCACTTATATGAATAAGACCTGTTATTCCTCCAATATCAACAATTGCACCAACTTTTAATATTTTTGTAACAACACCTTCTCTTTTTTCTCCAGATTTAACATTTTTCCAAAGTTCTTTTTTATGAGCATTGTATATTTCTTCTTCAATAACTCTTCTTGAAGCAACTACTTTTCTATTTCTTAAATCTAGCTCTATAAGCTTAACTTCTAATTCCTTACCTAAAAGATTCTTTAATTCAATTCTTTCTCTTGCAGCTTGTGATGCTGGTATAAATACTCTAATCGATCCATAGTAAGCTGCTAATCCACCTTTTATTTCTTCTTTAACAACTACTTTGATTGTTTTATTATTTTTATATGCTTCTTCTAATTCTTCTTTTTCTGTGATTTGAAGAGCTCTTACTCTTGAAAGCTGTACATACCCTTCACCATCATTTGGAGATAATACATATACATCTATTTCATCTCCTGGCTTAACTACTTCCAGTGGAGAAGCATCTGCATTTGTAAGTTCTTCTCTGGAAATTACACCATCAAAGGCATAATTTATATTAACTCTTACTTCTTTTTCATCAGCATCTATTACAATACCTTTTAATATATCTCCGCTTTTGATTCTTTTAACATCAAAATCCTTTAATAATTCGCCCATTGTGCTTTCTTCTCTTTTTTCTGAATTCATTAAACTCACTTCCTTAATAAACTTTTGTATTTTATCTAATTAATTTTTGAACTTTTTCTAATCAAGTTATAGCAATAATTAATAATATCGCTTCTTTTTATTATACCTATAAAAATTCCTTCATCATCTACCACTGGCACAAAATTTTGAGTAGTTGCTAGATTTATGATACTTTCTACATCTGCATTTATTGAAACAGACTTATGTTTTATTTTTCTTGGTATATCACTTACTTTTACACATTCAGTATTTCTAAATGTTAATTCAGGAGTATTTTTAAGTTTCCATAATAAATCTCCTTCTGTTAATGTACCTACGTACTTTCCACTTTTATCAATAAGTGGAATAGCTGTATATCCATGATGCTCCATCTTCTCAATTACTTGTCTCATAGTTACATCTAGATATTCATAAATTACCTCATTCTTTGGTGTCAAAAGAAATGCAATATTCATATTCCTTACCTTTCCCTCAAATATTCAATTAATACCTTAAGACATTATTTTTCTATACATAGCAATTATATAATTTTATTATAAAACTTTCAAATGTAAATCTATACACTTGCATTTTTCTTAATAAGTCTATTTTCATATTTTAGAAATTCAATCTCATCAATAATACTGTATACTTCCCTATAGATCATTTCTCCACTTAAACTCTTCTTTACAATAACCTCTTCTAAAATCCTGCTATTACATTTGGAGCATGTCCCAATAGCGACAAATCTCCATCCTAAATTAGTAAAATTATAATCTAACTCAATATTTCTTTTACATCTAGGACAAACTGGATTAATCTTAGAATAATCCAGTTTGAAGTTTTGAAGAGATTTTATCTCCAGTGCTGGCATATCAAATATATCTTTAACAATAAATTGTTTTACTGCTCTGGCATTATATATATTCTTAAAGACGCTTAATGTATATATAGAATCATTCAAAGCATCATGAAGCTTGCTTTCATCAACTTTTATCTTTAATTGTTGAAGAGCATTTTTTAAACTAAGAATATTCTTTTTACCTAATATCTTTGTTGTATATTCCTGAATATCAAGATATCTTTCTATCCAGCTTAAATCACTATATCCATGATGATTTGCATTCCTTATTATTTCTGCAATATCATCCTTTGCCCATGAGCATATGACATCTCCTTTACCTACCATCTTCTTAAGCATATCAAGCCCTTCATTAAAACTTACTCCATTTTCTAGCTCTTCTTTCTTTATATTGGTAATACTTAGTATTTTAGGATTGACTACAGGTATTACTGATGGCTTAATATATACTTTCAAATGCTCTAAAGGCTTCATATACATATCAACTTTAATTGCTCCAATTTCAATTATTTCATTAATTAAATCTAATTCTTTTAAATTTGGCATATCTTTATATATATTTGGATAATATTTATGTATTTCACTTAAATTATTAAATTCCAAATCAATTATAATAAAAGCCACTGCTCTTCCCCCCCATATATTAACCCTTTATATTGCTTTCTTAATTATACTTCAAGTTTTACTTTTTTTCTAATTTTCTACAATTTCTATTCCTGCAAGCTTCATTAAATATTTTGCATTTTGAGTCATACTTCTTCCATTTCTTAGTTTATAATCAAATTTAATCTTATCATCTATATAGTATTCTTGGAAATTAAAATTAATAAGCCAATTGTGTATGTTTTCTAAATCACATAACTCAAAGTCATGAGTTGAAACAAGTCCAATACCACCACTTTTCACCAATTGCTCAATCAATATTTTAGCTCCATCATGTCTATCTTTCGAATTTGTTCCTTTAAATATTTCATCTAAAAGAAAAAATACCTTTTCCCCACTTCTGGCAGCCTCTATCACTAATTTAATCCTCAATATTTCTGCATAAAATGAAGATATACTTTCTTCTAGATTATCTTGTGTTCTCATACATGTATATATACTAAAAATCCCACTATTCAACTTTTCAGCTCTCACAGGACTACCTATATATCCTAAAACCATATTAAAACCTATAGTTCTTAGGAAAGTACTCTTACCAGACATATTTGATCCTGTTATAAGAGCAGCTTTTTTGCCATGATGTAAAGCAAAATCATTACTTTCAGCTTTTTCTCCTAATAAAGGATGAGCAATCCCCCTACATTCAATGCTTCTTTCTTCAGTAAAGTCTGGATATGACCACTTTGGATTATCAAATGCTATATTAGAAATACTAATTAGAGCTTCAAACTCAGCTATAGTTTTAATCCATGTTCTAATCTTAAACCCATTTTTTCTTCTCCATTTTTCAAGATTATATAGAACAAATATATCACTTAGCATAAACACATTTAAAAGTAGATAATATGCATTAGCATTACTATCTCCTATCCAATTAACAATATTTTTAAGCTTATTAATTTCCACCATGCAGTTTTCTCCACTATTTATAAGCTTTTCTTTTAATTTAACAAGTTTTCTTGTAGAAAACTCTTCACTACTTAATATTCTTAATATCTTTTCATATTGAATAATGGCATTTTTATTTTCCAAGATAATATTTATACTATCACTTAAATTCTTCGTTAATAGCTTTACCACAAGATAATTAACAAATAAATCTAAAATTAAATAATTTACAGGTACCCTTCCAGCAGCTGTAAGATATAAAAACAGCAAGGTAATAATGATAAATAAATATGGTACATATCTTACTGTAAAACTTATCTTTTCCTCCTTTTCCATCCAAGCTAAAAACTTATCCACTGAATGCTTATCTTTTTTTCCTTTATTAAAGGATATATAAATATTTTCACAAAACTCCCTCTTTCCACTAAGTTCCTTAATAGCTTCTTGTCTATCCTTTATTATTTGCTTATTAGGCAATGACTTAAGAGATAATATTTCAGCTAATTTTTTTCTACCAAGGGGACTTTTAGTTGTATTTATCCATTGAAATAAAGAGTTCTTACCAAATATATCTAAGTCACCACTAAAATTATGGCTGTTATTTAAAAACTCTTCTCCTTTATCCTCAAATTCCTTCCACTCTCCATTTATCCTTTTTAACCCCTTTTCATTGTATTCTAACTTCAATAAGTACTGTTCTTTTTCATTTATCTTATTATTATGGAATATAGCTGTTAAAATAAAAATTAACAATGTAGCTAAAAATGAAGCACATAAATAAATAAACTTATCAGCTTTATATAGATAGTACATTACTGCTATGCCCACAATTACTATTATTAATCTTAGCACTGCAAAAGTTAATATTATTCTTTCTAATTCTCTTAAATTTTTATTAATTTTATTAATATTACTTTCATAATACTCTTTTGGATTTTCCATATCTCTACCTCATACTTATTTTTAAATTTCATTTATAAATGAATTTTTTAACTTTATAATCAATTGTATCATAAGAGAGAATATATCATAAAAGAAATTTTTTTTAAAACATTACTACTTATGAAGATAAAAAAAATAGAATATTATAAAACATATGAAGTTAAAGAATGTCTTAAGATTTTTATTAATGGAAAGTTATGGACAGCAATTTCTTTTTACATATCAGCATAGAAAAAAAATCACTTGAAGACCTTACTATAGACTTTAATTATCTTGAATTATAACAAATCCTTTGATAAAAGAAGAAGATGCATTGCTGCATCTTCCCTTTTGTAATGATAAATCAATTTTTTGGTGGTTCATCCATTTCAGTCTCCATCCTTTCAAGGCATTGACCCTCTCTTGAGATTTCATACCGTTGTGGCTTATCTTAACCCACTTTCATATTGTTCTACCATTCTCTTAACCATTTCACCACCAACGGAACCACATTGTCTTGAAGTTAAATCTCCATTATATTCTTTAAATGGTACTCCTAACTCCATTGCTACTTCGTTCTTGAATGCATTTAACCCTTGCTTTGCTTCTGGAACTAATGCTTTATTTGACATTACAGATTCCTCCTTCGGCTACCGGTCTATATAAACAAAAGTACAAGAAAATTCTTCTTTACGAATTTTTTTACCTCCTGTTTACACTATTATATTGCCCCAGTATCTTTATATTATGCATATAAAAATTTATAAAGAATAATATTTTTTTCCTAACAAAAAATAATACTGTTTATAAATATAATTTAGGAGGTTTAATATGAAAATTAAAACTATAAAATTCTGCAGTCTTTTTCTATATGTTTTACTAATTTTTCAATTAGTATCAGCCTTTCCAATATCCTTTAGCAATAAAAATGAAACTTTAATTGTGAAAGATAGTGATGCAATCACTGGACTTCCAAATCGTTTTAGAGATTTAACTAATTTAAATATTTCAGGTAGTGCACAATTTACACCTTCTCAAATAGAAAATATAAAAAACTCCATAAATAAACCTGATATATGCATAGTTGATTTAAGACAAGAATCTCATGGATTTATAAATGATTTAGCTATCAGCTTCTACAGCATTGGTAAAGATTTAAATAATGGATTTACCACAGAAGAAACCATTTCTACTGAAGATAAATTATTAAATTCCATTAAGCAAAATTCACAAATAAATATATATGATAAACTTGGTAAAGTTTTAACTAATATTACTGTTGATTCTGTTTCCACTGAAAATAATGCAATTAATAAAAATGGGTTAAAATATCAGCGTTTTGCTGTTAAGGATGGTGGAATTCCATCTACTACTGTAATAGATGATTTTGTAGATTTTATTAAAAATAAACCTGAAGGACAACATCTTCATTTCCATTGTGATGCTGGTGAAGGAAGAACTACAACTTTTATGGTACTATATCAAATTATGACTGATAACGGTAATTTATCTTTAGATCAAATTTTATGTTATCAATATAATATGGGTGGAATTACCTTGACTGATGATGTAGATAGAGCTTATTTCCTAAATGCCTTTTATAATTATGTTGAAGAAAATAAAACTGACAACTATAGTATTAAATTTTCTCAATGGATTAAACAATGAAAATACGGAGCTGAAAAAATTCAGCTCCGTATTTTTTTAATTTTCTCTTGCAGCTAAAACAACTCTATGAATATGCATTGTTAAATATATTATCTCATCTTCATTAACTTCATAATTATAAGTATTTTCTATATATTCTTTTATCTTCAGTGCACATTTATAAGCTTCAGGATAGCTATTTTCAATAATCTTTGCAAAGATTTCATCACTAGTACTCTCATCTTTGCTATTAGTAATAATTCTCTTAGTGAAATATTTTAAATGAGTAAGCAATCTATCATAATTCAAATCATCCTCATTAAATTCTAATTGATAGTTTAATCTGATAATTTGTAAGATTTCCTTTATTATCTTAGTAGAAGTAATTGATTCAGTGGTATTTCTATTATATGCTGCATTAACAAAATGAAGTGCTATAAAGCCTGCTTCATCTTCTGGAAGATCTATTCCTAATCGTTCATTTAAATATTCAACAGCCCATAATGCCACTTTAAATTCTTTTTTATGTATTCTTCTAATTTCATTAAGTAAATCATTTTTTAAACTTATATTATTTTTAAACCTTTTTATAGCAAATGCTATATGATCTGATAATGAAATATATATTTGCTTGTCTAATTCTGTGTCTAATTCTTTAGATGCATAAGAAATTATTTCATCAGCAAGTTCAAAGACACCTTCAGGTATTTGATTGATAAGTTTTTTTATCTTATCACCTAGGGTCTTGTCTTCTACCATAAATCTTTTTTCAATTTTACTTTCGTCAATTTCTTGCCCTATTTTTTTACCAAAGGCTATTCCTTGCCCCATTAGAATTATTTCTTTCCTTGTCTTTGGTTCTATAGATACAACAACATTATTATTTAATACCTTTTCTACTATCATTGATTACCTCATATTCTACATAAAATATAAAAACCTAAACTAAGCTCATCTTAATTTAGGCATCTATATTATTTTATTATATACTATCATTACATAAAAACGTTGTCAACGTATAAGTAAACCTTTTATTTCAATTGTTTTACAGGTAATAAAATAGAAAATTCACTTCCTTTTCCCAGTTCGCTTTTTACTACTAGGTCTCCTTTATGTAATTCAATTATCTGTTTAGTTAGCATTAAGCCAATTCCGCTTCCACCAAATTCTTCACTTTTCTTATTATAAGCTTGTTCAAATCTATTAAAAATTTCATTTATATCTTTTTCAGATATGCCAATGCCAGAATCTATAATGGATATTTTAACCTTATCGTTTAAATCTGATATCCTAATAATTATCTTTCCCCCTTCCGGAGTAAACTTCATAGCATTTCCAATTAAGTTTATCAAGCATTTTTCAATATCATTTATATCACATTCTATAATTTTTTCTTCAATTTCCGGATCTATAATTAATTCTATTCCTTTAGCTTCAATATATTCCTTCATAGAAAGAGCTAATTCTTCTACAAAGAATACAATTTCATGCTCCATAATATCAATATTATACATCTCTTCTTGGATTTTAGATAGATCAATTATATCATTAATAAGTTTAAGTAGCCTTTTAGAATTTCCTCTTAAGATATCCATATAGTTATTTAATTTATCTTTATCTATATTTTCATTTCTTGAATTTAAATTAGTTATAAGTTGTTCTGTAGATAATATTATATTTAATGGAGTTCTAAGTTCATGAGATAAATTCATAAAGTAATTATTTTTATCGATTTCTTTTGAATCTCTTTGTTCTTTTAAATTATTATTTTTATAACTTAATATAATTATTATACAAGTTATAAGCATTAGCAATGATATAATTGAAATTATATTTGATGTTAACGTGCTTTCTTCTATGATAAAACTATACAAGTTAGTACTTAAAATAATAACCATTAATATACTAAGAATAATCAATAAAAATTGCTCTTTATTTTTCTTCATAATTATCATATACCCCTTTTTTATAAATTATATCAATTTATCTATTATTTTACAACATATACCTTAATTCTACCTTACTAACTAAAACTTTTATATAAATTTACAAAAAAAAAGTTAGTATAAATACTAACTTTTTTGTGGCAGGGGCAGTAGGATTTGAACCCACAACCAATGGTTTTGGAGACCACTACTCTACCGTTGAGCCATACCCCTTCGACAAAAGTTATTTTATCATAGTCCACAATAATATGTCAACAAGTTTTTTCCTACAATAACAAAGTTTTTATTAATGATGAACTTAAATAATGATGAATGATGAGTGATGAATGATGAATTGTGGAATAAACTCCTTTAAGGGAGTTTAGAAATATATATTTTTTAGAAACTCTATGAGTTTCAACCTTAATTCATCATTCGTAATTCATCATTCATCATTAAATAAATTTCCCTGAAATTTATTTAAGAGGCTGATTCTTCAATTATCTTTTTAAGAATGATTCCTTTTATAGCATCATAGCTTATATTGCTTGGAACCTCTTCCTTTATTGCCTTAAGTTTATTAAAGCCCACATTCTTAATGACTCCCTTTACTATTTCCTCATCCTGTTCATTAAATATATCACTAAAGTCTATTTTAAAATCTATGCTATTTCCTTCACTTATATATTTTTCAACATGAGAAATAATGGTAGTAAGCGTTAATTCTCTTTCTCCAGCAGTCTTCCTTAAACTACCACATACTCTTAACATCTCCACTGTATTTATATATGATTTTTCTTTAATATTTTTGCTACCCTCTATATTATTTTTCTTTTCTTCTATTGATATATCACTCTTAGCTTTTGATATCCATATATGATTTATATTATTACTATTTAAATAATTCATTATCTTTTCAATAAATCGCTGACCATACTTATCATATTTTCTTTCACCTACACCACTAACCTCTAACATCTGTTCTTTATCTACAGGCATTCTTGAACTTAATTCTTTTAGTGTACTGTCTCCAAATACCATATATGGTGGCACCTTTTCACTAACTGCAATTTCATGCCTTAGTCTTCTTAATATCTCAAATAATTCATTATCAACTGTAAAACTAGCCTTATTGATTTTATGTTCTCTAATCCACACAGTTCTTTTACCTTTTACTATATCCATAGAATTATTATTTAAGCTAACTACTGGATATTCACCGCCATAATTTAAATATCCTAAAGCGATTAAGGTATTGATAAACTCCGTAAGATTATCCTTTGAATAATCCTTCATTATGCCATAAGTACTAACTTCATTTAATTTTAAATCCAATAATTTTTTATTTTTTGAACCACGTAAAACATCTACAAGCATGCCAACACCATAACCTCTTTTTACCCTATATACACAAGATATAACCTTTTGAGCATCTATGGTCTTGTCTTCCTTGCTTTGCTCTGTATCACAATTACTACATTTATTGCAGTTCCCTTCATATTCTTCACCAAAATAATTAAGAATATATTTTCTATAACATTCTTGTGTATATATTAGGTTTACCATCGTCTGAAGCTTTGCATATTCCTTTTCTTTTCTAACACTGTTAGAAGTACCTATATCTATAATGTATCTTTGTGTCTGTACATCTGAAGGTGAAAAAAGCATTATACATTCACTTTCCTCACCATCTCTACCAGCTCTTCCTATTTCCTGATAATATCCTTCCAAGCTTTTAGGCATATTATAGTGTATTACATATCTGATATCAGGCTTATCAATTCCCATTCCAAAAGCATTAGTAGCTACCATCACATTGGCCTGATCATAAATAAATCGTTCCTGTGCTACCCTACGCTCTTCATCATTTAATCCTGCATGATATCTTTCACCCTTTATATTATTTGCTATAAGCATTTCATATATAATATCTACATCTTTTCTGGTGGCACAATAAATTATTCCACTGGCACCTTCGCTACTATTTATGTAATCCAAAATATACTGCTTCTTCACTACAGCTTTTTCTATGGTTATTTTTAAATTCTTCCTATCAAATCCAGTGATAAAAATTTTCGGTTCATTAAGCCTTAATAGATTTATAATATCTCTTCTGACTTCCTCAGTGGCAGTAGCTGTAAAAGCTGTTATTATTGGTCTATATACTAACAAATCAATAAACTTACTTATCCTTCTATAACTACTTCTAAAATCATGTCCCCATTGTGATATACAATGTGCTTCATCTACAGCAATTTGTGATATTTTTACCCTTGTTATCAAATTTAAGAATTCTGTTGATTCCAATCTTTCTGGTGCAACATAGAGAATTTTCACCTCATTTTTAATTACATCATTTAATATACTCTTAATTTCGTTCTCACTTAAGGTTGAATTTATATATGCACTTTTAATCCCCATATTTTTAATATTATCAACTTGATCCTTCATTAAAGATATTAAGGGAGAAATTACAATAGTAAGTCCATCTAATATAAGGGCAGGCACCTGATAACATATAGATTTTCCGCCACCAGTTGGCATAATTGTTACTACATCTTTTCCCTCTAAAATAGACGTAATAATTTCCTCTTGCCTTTCTCTAAATGAATCATATCCATAATATTCTTTAAGGACTTCTCTTGCTCTATTTATCATCTTATCACTCCTGACTATTCTTTTTTATTTAAAATTATTAACATTCTTTATTTTTCTATTCAAACATTTGTTCGTTTTTTATATTATAAGCATTAACATGAATAATACTTGCTAAAGCAATCATATTACTATGTTAATGCAGACTAATTATAAGTCATAAACTTTTTTATTTTCTTCTATAAATTAATTATACATATAAAACTTGTCCTACATATATCAAATTTGCATTGCTTATATTGTTTAATGATACTAAATTTACTACTGTTGTGCCAAACTTTGTTGCTATAGAGCTTAAAGTATCACCTTCCTGTACAGTATAAGTTCTACTACTATTTCCTGATGATGGTAACTTTAAAACTTGACCTACATATATCAAATTAGGATCACTTATATTGTTTAATGATACTAAATTTGCTACTGTTGTCCCAAATTTTGTTGCTATTCCGCTTAAGGTATCTCCAGCTTGCACTACATAAGTTATTCCTTGACCTAATCCTGAAGAAGACTTATCTGAAAAATATAAAATTTGCCCTACTGTTATTAAGTTAGGATTAGAAATATTATTCCATCTTACAAGCTGATCTACTGTAACACCAAAATCATTGGCAATGGCACTTAAAGTATCATTACTCTTCACTGTATAAGTTCCATCTAAATTCTTTGTTCTTCCTACTGGTGCTGGAGTTACTCCACCTGTACTTTCTCCGCTGCCTGGATTTCCAATAAACATTCCATCATAAAAAGTATTTAAATCTACATATGCATTTATTCCAGGAATTATCCCTTGATCTGAATATTGATGTCCTACAAATCCAGTCCAAATACCTCTTAGTGTTGGAGTTGATACATAATAATGAGCAACCCAAAGTCCATAATTTAAAAGATTTATATCTATAAGATTATCTCCAGCAAAATATGCACCTGAATATATTACACAATCTAATCCTAAAACTTGCTTTACCCTATTAATAAATAATAAAACCTGATTATTTATATCAGCCATTGATACTTCAACGTCAATAACAGGTTTTATGGTCATTCTATCTTTATATTTATTTATTACACTACAAAAATAATCAGCTTCTGCTATTCCTTGCCCTCTGAAGAAATGATAAAAACCAACATTAAGCCCTGCATTTAAAGCTCCAGAAGCATGGTTATCAAAATACATATTGGTATATGTGGTACTTTCAGTAGCTTTCACAATACATATTTCAACTCCACTATTTCTTACTGCCGAAAAGTCAATATCGTACCCTTGATAACTAGAAATATCAATTCCTTTATAACTACTCACGTTTTCATCCTCCTTGATTTTTATATAAGAATACTTCTTTCCTCTTATATAATATTTACATAAAGGTGAAAATGTTAAAAAATAAAAATTAATTTTATATAAATATATATTTTTACGCATAAAAAAAACTAGCAAGTATTACTTACTAGTTTTACTGGCAGGGGCAGTAGGATTTGAACCCACAACCAATGGTTTTGGAGACCACTACTCTACCGTTGAGCCATACCCCTAAGTACAAAGTATATTATATAATGAAATATTACAAAAATCAATATTTTTATTCTAATTTATATAATTCTTTTCTTTTTTATATATTTTGGATAGAATATAAGTTAGAGAAATATTAGTTTAATTTATGTAATTAAGCTTTATTGTTGAAAGGAGAGGAAATATGATTTTTTCTGTTAGTAACATAGAAGAAACTACTTCCATAGGTTATGAACTTGGAAAATTACTTAATGCTGGGGATATTATATGTCTAACTGGTGATTTAGGTACTGGTAAAACTCATATAACAAAAGGAATTGCTAAGGGCCTTAGCATTGATGAATACATAACAAGTCCAACATTTACAATAGTTAACGAATACGATTCTGGAAGATTAAAATTAAATCACTTTGATGTTTATAGAGTTTCAGACCCTGATGAAATATATGCCATTGGTTTTGATGATTATATATTTTCAGATGCAGTTTCAATAATTGAATGGGCTAACTATATAGAAGATATTCTACCAAAGGAATATTTACATATTCATATTGAAAAAAATCTTGATAATGGAGAAAATTTCAGAACCATTACATTAACACCATATGGTGAAAGATATAATTACATAAAGGAGTTAAAAGTATGATAGTTTTAAGCATGGACTCTTCATCTTTAGTTACTACAGTTGCACTACTTAAAGATGAACATTTATTAGGTGAATTTACCTTAAACTTCAAAAGAGAACATTCTGTAATCCTTATGGAAAAGATAGAAATGCTACTTAATGATTGCAATATAGATATTAGCGAAGTTGATGGCTTTGTGCTTTCTAAAGGTCCTGGTTCATTTACAGGTCTTAGAATAGGTATGGCTACAGTAAAAGGATTAAGCATGGGTTCAAATAAACCTTATCTAAGTATTTCTAGTTTAGATGCATTAGCTTATTCCCTAATTAATTTTGATGGCATAATCTGTCCTATAATGGATGCATTAAGAGATAGTGTATTCACATGCATGTATAAATCTTCTAATGGAGAACTTTCAAAAATAATTGACTATAGTGCTCTTTCTTTAGATGAACTAGTAGAAATATTGCAAGAAAAAGATGAATCTGTCATCTTTACCGGTGATGGAGTATATAAGTATAAAGAATATTTATTAGAAAAGCTTCCTAACGCTAAGTTTGCCCCTAACCATCTAAGTGTTGTAAAAGCTTCAGCTCTAGGAGAGCTAGGAATGGAACTTTTAAGACAAGGCCAATGCGATGATATAAATTCTTCACCTTTATATCTAAAGAAGCCTCAAGCAGAAAGAGAATTAGAACAAAGGATGAAAATGCAAAATGGCCATATTGTATAAGCCAATGGATTCATCCCATGTACAAGGAGTTTTTGAGTTAAGCAAAAACTCCTTTCATATTCCTTGGAGCTTAGAATCTATAAGTCAAGAGATTACTAATACTCTTGCTAGATATGTTGTTGCTATTGATTCCCATAGTAATAAAGTAATAGGCTTTGCAGGAATGTGGATTATTGCTGGTGAAGGCAATATTACAAACATAGCAGTTGATGTTGATTTTAAGCGTCTTGGCATCGGCTATAATTTATTATCTTCCTTATTTGATATCTGCCAAAAAGAAAATTGTCCAGATATAACTCTTGAAGTAAGAGTATCTAATATTGCTGCACAAAAGCTTTATGCCAAGGCAGGATTTATTAATGAAGGCATAAGAAAAAAATATTATGATGATAATGGCGAAGATGCCATGATTATGTGGAAAAGAAACATTATATAATTTAAATTATATTAATTTTTAATTCATATTACTTCTCTTAAACGTATAGTATAGTTAATAAAGTGTATTAAGTGGAGGTATTTATATGGAAACTAATGCTGGTTCTACTCTTTTACCTGTTATTAAAATTATAAATAATACTACGAAAGAACTTACTAATGTGGTATTATCTTATGAAGGTCTTAATGACTCTTCAATACAAATTAGCAAATTAAATACTAACTCAGAAATTATTACAACCATAAGTACATCATTTGTTAAAGATACTGTGAACCTTATACTAAGCTACGATCATGATAATATTCATGAAGAAAAGATAGTTTATCCTAATTTCACTGCCAATTCATTAATTAAATTGACTTTAGAAATTAGTGATGTAAATGGTGAACATAATATAGTAAGTATCATTGAAAAAGATCCTGTGGATAATCCAATAGAATTAATGAAAGCAGAAAAAACAAACACTCATAAATTTATAATAATTGCAGGTATAGCTACTTTAAGTGCTCTTTGTTTATATACTATTCAAAAAATAAAAATTCAAAATGAAAATATTTAATGACAGCTATAATAGTAGCTCACTATGCAAAAAACTTCTTTAGTGCAATAATTTCTATAACTATTTCACCAAAGAAGTTTTTTTATTTTAACTATGCTACATTTCTTTTATCTCCCAATCTTGAATCAACCTTAAATATAGACATTGATAATCTTTTATATAATATAAATGTACCAATACACACAATAAGCGCCTTTATACCATTAAATGGTATAAGTCCAACAAAAACATATTTTGTTAAATCAACTTCTATTCCATAGGCTGGAAGTAAGAAGTATATATTAGCAATAATCCCTACTAATTGCATAACTAATGCACCAACTACCATCCCTGTAATAGCAGATTTCTTGCTTTTATTTCTATTGTATAACCATGCCGCTGGCGTTACTAAAGCAACCCCTACTAATATATTGGCAATTTCACCTACTCCAAAAGTTGCGCTTCCTTTAAGTAATAATTTCAAAATAACTTTTAATACTACAATGATTCCACCAATAACTGGTCCATAAGCAAATCCTCCTATTAATGCTGGAACTTCACTAAGATCAATCTTTAGCCACGGAAATATAGGTACAATTGGAAAGTCAAAATACATAAGTACTACTGCAATTGCCACTAATAACGATATTTTTATGCTTTTGTTTAAATCTTTTCTTTTATTCATATATAATCCCCCTTTATCTCTCAGTGGAGGTATAAGTTTTGTTTCATTTATATTTTTATATCCTAGAAACTTTTTATACTTTAAATTAATGCACAGGCATAAAAATATTTTGCTGTAATAAAAAATCCTGATGCTATAAAACATCAGGACGTAATTAACTTTATTTTAAATATAAATAAAACTTACTTATTGCCTTCTTTCATCCAGACTATACTGTCGGCTTCGGAATCACACCGAATCATGCTATTTCTAGCTCGTGGGCTATAACCACCGGTGGGGAATTGCACCCCGCCCTGAAGATATATTATTTTATACTTATATTATAGTTCTAATAGATTCTTATTTCAAGATATACTTATAATAATTTCGTTATTCCTTTATATCTTTCATAGTAAGTGCAATTCTCTTTCTCTTGCTATCAACTTCCATAATTGCAACTTTTACAACATCGCCAACTTTCACAATATCAAGAGGATGCTTGACGAATTTATTAGCCATTTGGCTCTTATGCACCAATCCATCTTGATGTACTCCTATATCAACAAATGCTCCAAAATCAGATACATTTCTTACAGTTCCCATTAATACCATTCCTGGAGTTAAGTCTTTTAAATCTATGACACCTGTTTTTAAAATAGGCTTTGGCATATCTTCTCTTGGATCTCTTCCTGGTTTTTGCAGCTCTTTAATAATATCCTTAAGTGTAAGTTCTCCTACTTCTAATTCCTGTGCTAAGTTCTTCAATCCTTTAGTCATAACTCTTTCTTCAATATCATTTAATTTTCTATCAGATAAATCTTCTTTAGAGTATCCTAATATCTCCATAAGCTTTTTAGCTATACTATAAGATTCTGGATGAACAGAAGTATTATCAAGAGGCTCTTTACTTTCCATAACTCTTAAGAAACCAGCACATTGCTCATATGCTTTTTGACCTAATCTCTTAACTTTTAGTAGTTCTTTTCTGCTGCTAAACCCACCTACTTCATCTCTATACGCTACTATATTATTAGCAATGGATGTGTTTATTCCTGCAACATAAGTTAGCAATGAAGGTGTTGCTGTATTTAAATCTACTCCAACCTTATTTACTGAATCTTCAACTACTCCACTTAATGATTCATCTAATTTTTTAGGAGTTACATCATGTTGATATTGACCTACACCAATGGCCTTGGGCTCTATCTTTACTAGTTCTGCCATTGGATCTTGCAATCTTCTTCCTATAGAAATAGCTCCTCTTATGGTAACATCTAAATCTGGATATTCTTTAGCTGCTAACTCTGAAGCAGAGTATACTGAAGCTCCTGCTTCTGATACTATTACATATGCTAGTCCCTTATCTGTTTCATTCTTTATTTCACTTATTATTTCAGCAATTACTTCTTCTGATTCTCTTGAAGCAGTACCATTTCCTAAAGAAATTACATCTACGTTATATTTCTTAATCATTTCTTTTAATATTTCCTTAGTTCCTTCTATATCTCTTTTAGGAACTGTAGGATATACTGTTGCCTTATCCAAGAATCTTCCTGTTGCATCTAATACAGCCACTTTACATCCAGTTCTAAAGCCTGGGTCATATCCCATAACTACTTTACCTTTTATAGGTGGTTGCATAAGAAGTGCTTTTAAGTTTTCCTTGAATATTAATATTGCTCCCTCTTCACCTTTATCAGTAAGCTCATTTCTAATTTCCCTCTCAATTGATGGGAATATCAACCTCTTATAAGAATCTTTGATGGCTACTTTTAAATATTCAGCCGTTATAGAATTCTCTTTAAGTATCTTACTTTCTATATAGCTTATTATCTTCTCATCATTAACAGAAATCTTTACAGATAATATCTTTTCTTTTTCACCTCTGTTGATTGCTAATATTCTATGAGAAGGTATCTTAAATACCTCCTCACTATAATCATAATACATTTCATAAGGAGTACTTTCTTCACTTGAACCTTTAGTTTCAATTTTACCTTCTTTAAAGACTATATTTCTAATATACTTTCTAAGGGCTGCATCATCAGATATTCCTTCGGCTATTATATCTAATGCTCCAGCTATAGCATCTTCAATACTGTTTACAGCCTTTTCTTCATTAATAAATGCTTCTGCTTGCTTTTCAACTGTGCCATTAAAATTACCTGCCAAAATAATATCAGCCAATGGCTTTAATCCTTTTTCTAAAGCAATGGTTGCTCTTGTTCTCTTTTTAGGTTTAAAAGGTCTATATATATCTTCTACTTCAGTAAGGGAATCAGCCTTTTCTAATGCTTTAACTATTTCCTCAGTAAGTTTCCCTTGTTCATCAATTAATCTTAATACATCCTCCTTCCTATCCTTTAAATTTCTTAAGTATGTCAGTCTTTCAAAAAACTTTCTTAATATATCATCACTTAAAGCACCTGTCTGCTCTTTTCTATATCTAGCTATAAAAGGTACTGTATTTCCTTCATCTAATAATTTAATTACATTTTGTACCTGTACTAATTTTATTCCTAATTCTTTTTCTAATCTTTTTTCAATATTTACCATTGTTCTCTCCTGTAAAAATATTTTTCCCAATACCTCTATTATAATATTTTTATTTTATTTTTACAGTATTGATATTAAGTTATATTGGATTTATAATTAAATTGTAATTTTTTACCATTAAGAGGTGATTCTTTGCGTTCTATCTTTAATAAATTTATTAATGTAATGCTTATTCTTTTACTTGTTATTTTAATTTTAAACAGATACTATGTTATTGAATTCAATGTTACTTTAAGAAATATATTTATATACCTTTCCTTAATCATAATATTGTTAACTTCCATTAAGGAAGCCTTAGAAGGATCAGGATTTAATAAATTTCTTGGCATAATAATTATACTTTTGGCTATTGTCGGCGGCATTATTACTGTTATAAATGGTAAAATAAACTTTTTTGTTTTTCTCTGTCTTTTATTTTCCTTAGTTCATAGTTTTTTAGAAATTGTATATTCAAAATAATAAATATTTATTATGGTATTCATATTACACTGCCTCAATTAATAATATTAAGTATATATTATTAGCTGAGGTATTTTTTTATGAAAAAAAAGATCTTTTATTTTTCAACCTTATTGATTACTATTCTTTGCTTGTTCACATGTATTGCCTTAAATGATCACATATATAATTTCAATGCCGAAAATGTTGTGAAAAATATAAAATATCTATCTTCCTCATCCTTTGAAGGAAGACGTTCTGGTAGTGATGAAAATCTTTTAGCTGGGGAAATAATAAAAAATAAATTTAAAGATTTAAAATTAAGCCCCTATAAGAATACTTATATTGAAGAATTTATTACAACTTGCCCAGTAAAAACTGATGAAACAGTTTATTTTAAAATTTTTGATGATAATGGAAGTGAATATTTAAAATATGGCGAAGACTATAAGGAGGATATGATTAATTTCAATGCTAATTCCTTTACTTTTTCTAATAAAGATAAGATAAATATTTTTTCTACCTCTATTGAGGTATCTAATGATGAAGGAACTCTATTATTTTATCTAAGTCAAAATGATGATTTATCATTTAGAAGTTCTTTTATGTGTGAACTACGTTTTGATTTAGTAATTGCTCTATCTTCTAAAGGCTATAATAAAATAATTGATGCCTTAAAGAATGGTAAAACCTTAACTACTTATATTCCTTTTAAAAATGCAGACAAAAATTTAGTTAACATTCAAGGAATTATTGAAGGTTCAGATCAATCACTAGCACCATTAATCCTTACTGCACACTTTGATCATCTCGGTAGTGATTCACAAAATAATATTTATTACGGTGCTTTAGACAATGCTTCTGGTACTTCATTTTTATTGGAACTTGCCAATACCTTATCCACCTTTGGCAAACCTAAACGCTCCATAATTTTTGTTGCTTTAAATGCTGAAGAACTTGGACTTAAAGGGTCTAACTTTTTTGCTGAGAACAATTACTTTGATATTAAAAATTCAAAAGTTATTAATTTTGACATGATAGGTGCAAAAGATTGTCCCATTACCTTTATTCAAGGAGTAGCCTTCAAAGGTAATTCTTCTAACATCTTAAATTCACTTTCTAATATCTGTTCAAATGACTCTATAGAATATCTAGTGGAATACGAAAATTCTAGCGATCATGCAAGCTTTAATGAATTAGGCATTGATGCATTAACCATTTGCCATAGTGATACGTCACATATTCATACACCAACTGATACTGTAGACTATATTGATACTGATGCCATAAATACAGTATATAAAGTAGTTAATAAAGAAATTAAAAAAGATTGCTACAGTACTGTAACAACCTTTATATATAGTAGAAAATCTATTAATTTATTATTAATTATACTTTTAGCACTTATTATCATTGGCATACTAAATACAAAACCTTTTAAAAAAGCTAAATAGCTTTTTTAAATTATGAATTATGAGTGATGAATTATGAATTATGGTATAAACTCCTATAGGGAGTTTAAAAAATTTAAATATAGAAACTCTTTGAGTTTCATCCTTTATTCATCATTCATAATTCATCATCCATAATTACTTTTTAGCTTCTTGCTTTAAGTAGCTTATGATAAATTGGTCGATTTCTCCATTCATCACAGCATTTAAATTAGATGTTTCTTCATTTGTTCTGTGATCCTTCACCATATTGTATGGATGGAATACATATGATCTTATCTGACTTCCCCATCCCATATCTTTAAGCTCACCTGTTAAATCTTCGATTTTTTCTTTATGAGCTCTTTCTTTTAATTCAATAAGCTTTGACTTAAGCATTGCCATTGCAGTATCTTTATTGGCAAATTGACTTCTCTCATTTTGACATTGCACCACAATACCTGTTGGTAAGTGAGTTATTCTAATAGCTGATTCCGTCTTATTAACGTGCTGACCACCTGCTCCACTGGCTCTATAGGTATCTATCTTTAAATCCTCTGGTCTTATATCAATATCTTGATCCTTAGTTAATTCTGGAAGAACTTCTACTGAAGCAAAAGAAGTCTGCCTTTTTCCATTGGCATTAAATGGTGAAATTCTTACCAATCTATGGACTCCTTTTTCAGCCTTTAAATAACCATAAGCAAATTCACCTTTTACTTTTAAAGTTACACTTTTAATACCAGCTTCATCACCTTCTAAAAGATCTAAAGTTTCAACTTTATATCCCTTCTTATCACACCATCTTGTATACATTCTAAGAAGCATTTCAGTCCAATCATTAGCATCTGAACCACCAACACCTGCATGTAAGTTTAAGATGGCATTATTTCTATCATATTCACCTGATAAAAGAAGCTCTACACGATAATTTTCAACTTCTTTTTCAATTGATCTTATTTCTTTTATAACTTCATTTATAGTATCTTCATCCTCTTCTGCTAATTCAGCCAATACTTCTATATCATCAATTCTACTTACTAAGTTTTCATATCTTTCTATTTTATCTTTTATTATCTTACATTCTTTAGTAACTTCTTCTGCTCTTTTAACATCATCCCAAAATCCATTTTCTTGCATTTGAAGCTCTAATTCTTGAAACCTTTTTTCTAAGCCTCCTTTGTCAAAGTGAAGCCCCCATTTCCTTTAATATATTTTTTAAGCCTGTTAGTTTAGAAACTTCTTGTTCTAACTTTAATAACATTGTATCACTTCCTTACCTTAAATAAGCAAGGTGAAAAATGCCTAATTAAAATAAGACACTTTCCACCAATAGTTTTATATTTCTAATTATGCTTCTCTACCACAGCAGTTTTTATATTTCTTTCCGCTTCCACATGGACACATATCATTTCTGCCAACTCTATTTTCACTTTTTACTGGCTCATTTTTCACTGACTTATCATTTCCATGACTTGCACCAGTTTCTTCTGCAACCTTTTCTCTTTCAACTGGTCTTTCTGCTCTTACATGATATAGTAATTTAACAGTTTCCATCTTAATTCCTTGTATCATTTCATCAAACATTGCACTACCTTCCATTTGGTATGCTTGAATAGGATCTTGTTGCTTGTATGCTCTTAATCCCATTCCTTGTTTTAAATGATCCATATTATCTATATGTGCCATCCATTTTTGATCAACAACTCTTAAAAGAATTACTCTTTCAATTTCTCTCATTTGCTCTTGACCAAACTCTTCTTCTCTTTCACTATAGATACTTCTTGCTTTTTCTACTAATATACTTATTATTTCTTCATTAGATAAATCTGCTAACTCATCTACAGTAAATGTTCCATGTGGGAAACATATATCTTCGAGATATTTTAATAACTCTTTTATATCCTCTTCAATATCTATATGTTCACCAACTAAATGACTGTTAACTGAAGATGTTATTACTTCCTCTATCATTCCTTCAATTTGCTCTTTTAAGTTCTTTCCATCAAGAACTTCAGCTCTTTGCTTGTAAATAACTTCTCTTTGTAAATTCATTACATCATCATAACCTAATAAATTCTTTCTTATGTCAAAATTATTTCCTTCAACCTTCTTTTGAGCATTTTCGATAGCCTTAGTAACCATTTTACTTTCTATAGCTTCATCTTCCTGTAATCCTAATTTATCTATAACACCTTGAATTTTTTCTGAACCAAATATTCTCATTAAATCATCTTCCAATGAAATATAGAATACTGATTCACCAACATCTCCTTGACGTCCTGCTCTACCTCTTAATTGATTGTCAATTCTTCTTGATTCATGTCTTTCAGTACCAATTACTTTTAATCCACCAACTTCTAGTACACCTTCTCCAAGCTTAATATCAGTACCTCTACCAGCCATATTTGTTGCTATAGTAACCATACCTAATTCTCCAGCATGAGAAATAATTTCAGCTTCCTGTTCATGATATTTAGCATTAAGAACTTGATGTTTTATTCCCCTCTTCTTTAATAAAGATGAAATATATTCTGACTTATCTACACTAGCTGTACCTACTAATACTGGTTGATTTTTACTATGAGCCTCTATAACTTCTTCAACTATTGCATTATATTTTCCTTTTGCATTTTTATAAATCATATCATGTCTATCTATTCTTGCTATAGGTTTATTTGTTGGAATTACTATAACATCTAATCCATAAATTTCTCTAAATTCATTTTCTTCTGTTAAAGCTGTACCTGTCATACCTGAAAGCTTATTATACATTCTAAAGTAGTTTTGGAAAGTAATTGTTGCAAGAGTTTTTGATTCTCTTTGAATCTTAACTCCTTCTTTAGCTTCAATTGCTTGATGAAGCCCATCTGAATATCTTCTACCTTCCATAAGTCTTCCAGTAAATTCATCTATAATAACTACTTGATTATCTTTAACAATATAATCTTTGTCTAATCTCATTGTATAATTTGCCTTTAATGCTTGAGTTACATAATGTTGAAGTTCTAAGTGTTCTGCTTCTGCATAATTTTCAATACCAAAATATTTTTCTGCTTTTTCCATACCACTATCTGTTAATAAAACAGCACTTGCTTTTTCATCAATATTGAAATCTTGATCTGCTATTAAACTTTTAACAAAATTGTCTGCTACATTATAAAACTTGGTAGATTTATCTCCCATTCCTGATATTATAAGAGGAGTTCTTGATTCATCTATTAAAATTGAATCAACCTCATCTACTATTGCAAAATTAAGTTCTCTTTGAACTCTTTCTTCTTTATATATAACCATATTATCTCTTAGATAATCAAATCCAAATTCATTATTTGTTCCGTATGTTATATCACAGTTATAAGCTTCTCTTCTTTGAGCTGGTGTAAGTCCATGAATTATACATCCTGTTGTTAAACCTAAAAATCCATATAGTTTTCCAACTAATTCTGATTGAGTTTTTGCTAAATAATCATTTACTGTGATTACATGAACACCTTTTCCTGCTAAAGCATTTAAATATGCTGGAAGAGATGCAACAAAAGTTTTACCTTCCCCTGTTCTCATTTCAGCTATTCTTCCTTGATGAACTACCATTCCTCCAATAAGTTGAACTCTAAAATGCTTTATTCCTAAAACTCTCCATGAAGCTTCTCTACAAACTGCAAATGCTTCTGGTAATATATCATCTAAAGTTTCACCTTTTGATAATCTATCTTTAAATTCCGTAGTTTTATTTCTTAACTCATCGTCACTTAACTTTTGCATTGATTCATCTAATGATTGTATTTTATCTACTACAGATCCAAGTCTTTTAACTTCTCTCTCGCTATAAGTCCCAAATAGTTTTTCTATAAATCCCATAAGTATATCCTTTCGTCATCTATATCAAATGATTTTTTCTTTAATATTCTTTCTATAGATTATAACATTTAGCATATTTATAATTCAACTATAAAACTACTGTCTTTCAATCTATATGCTTTCTCCAAAAATAAAAGCCACCTATCTTCTAAAATAGGTGACTTTTTCTATAATATTATTTATAATCTGGTTCTAAAAGTCCATAATTTCCATCTTTTCTCTTATATATTACATTTACATTATTTGAATCAGCATCTCTGTATACAAAAAAGTTATGTTCAATTAACTCCATCTGTAGCATTGCTTCCTCTGGACTCATTGGCTTTATATTAAATCTCTTTACTTTAACTATTTCTCCATCTTTTTCTTCATTTTCTTCTACTGTTAAAGGCTCAAAATTAGTAAATCTTAAAGAATCATTATTTCTTCTTTGTAACTTAGTCCTTTGCTTTCTTATTTGTCTTTCTAATTTTGCTTCTACTAAATCTATTGATTTGTACATATCTTCAGTAGTTTCTTCACATCTTAGGATAACTCCATTAAAAGGTATAGTAACCTCAAAAATTTGATTGTTTTTTTGCACTGTAAGTGTGGCTCTTGCTTCTATATCTGGACTAAAATATCTATCTAATTTAGATATCTTCTTTTCAACCATCTCTTTTAATGCTGGTGTTACATTAATATTTTTACCTATTATTGTTACTTTCATAAAGTCAACCCCTCTCGTTTTTACTCAAAATATTAATATAAATATTAATATGACCTTTCATATTTATATTTTACCACCATTCCCTTTGACTTACAATAAACATATGTTAAATTTTCAGAAAATTAAAACTCTTTTTTCAACATCCTTTTAATGACTTTTACATTAATTTTCAAAATATTATCTACTTTAAGTAAAAAATAAAAAAACACTAATTTAAATTAAATTAGTGTTTTTTTATAAAGCTAGCTGACCTGGCTTTTGCCCCCACACTCGCCTACTGGAGCTTTTGCTACCCGGAATTAACCTCTCACTACTAACACTCTCAACATCTCTGTTGGTAGGACTAACATCTATACCGCACCATGCTCATTAGCTCTTTGTCTAACTTACGTGGATCGTTTCGCCTGCGACTGGCATCGACTTTCATCCACAGACCTAGCTTTATACTACTATTATATATTGCTTTTTGCAATTGTCAATAGATAAATTTTATTTATATTGCATTTTTCGATACTTTTTTTACATTCATTTATAGTAGCACCAGTGGTATAAACATCATCAATTAATAAAATATTTTTTCTAAAAAGCTTTTCTTTATTTTTTATTGTAAAAGCATTTAATATGTTTTTTGCTCTTTCTTCTTTCCCTAAAAGCTTTTGTTCTTTTGTTTCTTTTACCTTTACTAAACAATCAATAATAGGTATGTCTAAAGCTATACTCATATTTTTTGCTAGCACCCTACATTGATTAAATCCTCTTTTTTTTAATGATTTCTTACTTATGGGTACATAACATATGTAATCTATACTTAAATGTTTTTCCTTAATTATCTGGCATAGAAAATCAGCTAAAACCTCACCTGCTATAAAGCTCTTATGATATTTTAAATTTAGAATAAGTTTTTTAAGTACTCCTCCATAATATCCATAAGCTATTATTTCTTCTTGCTCTTGAACTCTCTTTATATCACTTTTGCACCTGCTACATATTCCTCTAAATCCTTCGATTCCACAAATTATGCATTTATTATCATATGGGTAAATAATATCTAAAAGTGCTTCTATTACAATATTTATTATCTTAATAAATTCTTTTCCCATAATTTTTTATTAAATTCTCTTATTATATTCCTAGACTTATCCATCTCTACAGAGGTTTCTCTTGAAACCAAAAGAACTTCTGGTAATATATCACTTTTTACATATATACATCCACATAAATACACAATTTGTTTATAAGTATAACTTGCATCATCACCAAATAATATTAATATATTTACATCTTCAATGCTATTTATATAATCTCCCATGCTGTTTGTTACTATAAAAGCAGGCTCATTTTTAACAATATTTTTTATATTTTTAAAATCATCACCTTTTTCATACTTAACAACTTTTGCATTATTATCTTTTAAATTATTCTTATAGGTATAATATACCTTACTTAGTTTTTCTTCGTCAGGAACCATAATAATTACATTTTTATTATTATAGCTAAACCATTTCACATATTCATATACCGCCAGTGGAATATCATCTTCTAATTTTATCCTAGTATTTAGAAATCTTGGTTCTATCATTGGCATAGGATTTAATAAATAAACCAAATCCATATTTTCACCAATGGGAAACACTCTTTCACAACTATAAATAATTATCTTATTAACCTTCCAATATACCTTTTCAATAGCATCTCTTATATCTTTTATTGTTGATTTAGAAAACATAGTTATATCATCAAATATAATAAGGCTATATTCCTCTCCTATATTCTCTATTTCATCTATTGAAATAAATGTTATACCATTTTCTATATCACCAGGCATAATCTTTTGAATGCTTTTCATATACAGTTCATCATGACTCTTACTCTTTATCTCATCAGAACCCATACTAAAAACATATAATACCTTTTTATTATCATTTATCAACCTACTTATTAAATCAAAAAAAACAAAACCTGTATTATACGGTCTGCTTTTTATATTTAATACCTTGGTCTTTTTTTTATACCAAGATATTATATTTTTAAAAGCATAACTCAACTCTTTATAATTCACTTATCAAATACCTCTTTTTCTAACCTACTCAATCATATTCTTATCTATCGTTATATCCATTATTCTTTCTTTCAATGAAGAATATCTCTTCATATTATTAGTATTATTAACCATATATTGAAGAGATTTTTGATTTCCAACAACAACCACTAACTCTTTTGCTCTTGTTATACCAGTATACAGTATATTCCTATTCATCAAAAATGCTGACCCCATAAATGTTGGCATAACTACAACTTTAAATTCACTTCCTTGGCTCTTATGTATAGTAATTGCATATGCTAATTCTAATTCATCTAAAAACATAAATTCATATACAACTCTTCTTTCATCATCAAAGACTACACTTAAAACCTTTCTTTCTTCATCTATGGTTTCAATATATCCCATATCTCCATTGAAAACACCTACACCTTTATTTTCACCATCTCCACCAATTCTATGCCATTCAAGAGAGTAATTATTCTTTATTTGCATAACCTTGTCGCCTTCTCTGAAAACTATATCTCTTACCTGCTTTTCCTTCTTATCTTTGCAACTTGGATTTAATATTGCTTGTATTTCATTATTCAAATTATCAACACCTAAAATACCTTTTCTTGTAGGAGATAAAACTTGTATATCCCAAATTTTGCTCCACTTTGTATTAAATGATGGAAGCCTTCTATTTACTAAATCAAGGATAGTACTTAAAATATTTTCAACTTCATCTCTAGCATCAAAGAAAAAATCACCTCCTTTTTTATTTAAATAGGGCATTTCTCCATTATTAATCTTATGGGCATTGACTATTATCATACTTTCTTTTCCTTGCCTAAATATTTCCTTTAATCTTACAACATTGATAAACTTACTGTTGATTAAATCCCTAAGAACATTTCCTGGTCCTACAGATGGCAACTGATCCACATCCCCCACTATTATTACCCTTGTTCCTAACTTTATAGCTTTTAAAAGACTATTCATCAGCATTATATCTATCATCGATGCTTCATCTATAATAATCACATCTGCTTCTAAAGGCTCACTTTCCCCTTTACAAAAAAAAGAGTTTTCCTCATCACTTACTCCCATCTCTAAAAGCCTATGAATTGTTTTTGCTTCTCTTTCTGTAGACTCACTCATTCTTTTAGCAGCTCTTCCTGTAGGTGCTGCTAAAAGAACCTTCATACCACTATTTTCATATATTTCAATTATACATTTTATTATAGTGGTTTTACCTGTTCCAGGTCCACCTGTTATTATTTCTATACCATTTTCAAAAGCTCCCAGTATGGCTTTCTTTTGTGATGGAGCAAATTTAATGTTATTTTTCTTTTCAAATGTACTAACTTCAAATTCTACATCAGTATTTATGGTCTGGAAATTTTCTATACATAAAGTTATTATTTTATTCGTTACTCCCAATTCACAATAATAATATGGTAGAGAATATACAGCTTCTATATCTTTAATTTTTTCAATCTTCAACTTTTCTTCAAGGACGCAGTTATATATATTTTCTTCAATAATTTCTTTACTTACAGCCAATACCTTCTGACATTCTTGAATTAGCTTATCCTTTGGCATATATGTATTTCCCATGGCAGAAAAGTTATTTAAAACATATCTTATACCACTTTGTATTCTAAAGGAAGATGTATCTTCAACACCAAATTCCTTAGCAATTTTATCAGCTGTCAAAAATCCAATACCTGATATTTCATCATTTAATATATATGGATTGATTGATACTTTATTTATTGAATCTGCCCCAAACTTTTTATATATCTTTAAGCATTGGTTTACCGTAATGCCATGTTTTTGAAAAAATATCATTATATCTTTTAAATCCTTTGTTTCAATATAAGACTCATATATTATGTTAAATTTCTTTTCACCAATTCCTTCAATTTCTTTTAATCTTTCAATATTATTATCAAGAATATGTAAAGTATCCTTACCAAATACCTTTACTATTTTTTTAGCTGTTACTGGTCCTATTCCATGTATAATCCCTGTACTTAAATACTTCTCTATTTCTTTTGATGATGAAGGTAATTTTTCTTTATATTCTTCTATACTAAACTGTCTTCCAAATTGCTTATGCTGAATAAACGTCCCTTTAACTTCAATTTGTTGCCCTTCTTGTAGTAGAGGCATTACACCTACAATTGTTATTAGTTCTTTATTAGCTGTAATCTTCGCAACAGTATATCCTGTATCTTCACTTTTAAATATAATAGCTTCCACTGAACCTTCTAATACTAGTGATTCCATCTATATTTCCAACCCTTCCAAAGTTCTCTCTTGTAATTATATTATTATATCATAATAACAAGAAAAGGTGGATTATGAAAAACACACCCCACCCTTGTACTAATTAAAGAAATCTTTTGATTTCTCCAACTTTATTTAATTGTTCCCATGGAAGATTTAAATCATGTCTTCCAAAATGTCCATAAGCAGCTGTTTGCTTATAGATAGGTCTTCTTAATCCTAAATCTCTGATAATTGCACCTGGTCTTAAATCAAATACCTTTTCTACTATTGATACAATTTCATCATCATTTATTTTACCTGTTCCAAAAGTTTCTACTGATATAGATACTGGCTTAGCTACACCTATTGCATAAGCTAATTGTATTTCTATTTTATCTGCAACTCCTGCTGCTACTAAATTCTTGGCAACCCACCTTGCAGCATATGCAGCTGATCTATCTACTTTAGTTGGATCTTTTCCTGAGAAAGCACCACCACCGTGTCTTCCACTTCCTCCATAAGTATCTACTATAATCTTTCTACCTGTTAATCCACTATCACCTTGTGGTCCACCAACAACGAATCTTCCTGTTGGATTAATGAAATATTTTGTTTCTTCATCTAATAATTCTGCTGGAATAACAGACTTTATTACATGCTCCATTAAATCTCTTCTTATTTGTTCTTGTGAAACTTTTTCATCATGTTGTGTTGATATTACTACTGTATCTATTCTTACAACATTATTTCCATCATATTCAACAGTTACTTGAGTCTTTCCATCAGGTCTTAAATAGCTTAATGTACCATTCTTTCTTACTTCTGTAAGTCTTCTAGCTAACTTATGGGCAGTTATTATTGGTAATGGCATAAATTCTTCTGTTTCATTAGTTGCATAACCAAACATCATTCCTTGATCTCCAGCACCAACTGCTTCAACATCATCTTTATTTCCTTGTTTCGCTTCAAGAGCTTCATCAACTCCCATAGCTATATCACTAGATTGTTCATCTATTGATGATAATACTGAACAAGTATCGCAGTCGAATCCATATTTTGCTCTATCATATCCAATTTCTTTTATAGTATCTCTAACTACTTTAGGAATATCAACATAACAGTTAGTTGAAATTTCCCCCATAACTAGTACCATTCCTGTAGTTACTGTTGTTTCACAAGCAACTCTTGCATTTGGATCCTTTGCTAATATGTTGTCTAATACTGCATCTGATATTTGATCACAAATCTTATCTGGATGCCCTTCTGTAACTGATTCTGATGTAAATAATTTTCTCATTATGCTTAGCTCCTCTCTTCTAGGCATGATATTAATTCTAAGCAATTAAAAACAATAAAAAAAACTCTTCAATAAGAAGAGCCTATATTCATAAGGTCTTTTCTTATCTTGCAAAATTTCTTGCAGGAATTGGCACCACACCTAAAAATGTAAAGTACAAAATTTAAAATGTAAAATTACTATAATTTTTCATTTTTAATTCTCCATTCTTCACTCCTAAATAGGTTGCCGGGTTTCACAGGGCCCTTTCCCTCCACCTCTCTTGATAAGAATTAATATCATGTTTAATTTTCAATCAATTATAACATTATCCCTAAATTATGTCAATATCTATTTCAAAGAAAATAAACACCAATTTTAATATTCATTGTATCAAAATTGGTGTCAAGTCATGGTGGAGGAGGACGGATTCGAACCATCGAAACGAAACGTAACAGATTTACAGTCTGCCCCCTTTGGCCTCTCGGGAACTCCCCCATTTAATAAATTTCTTTATTAACACTTTGTCTTTCGGCAACTACTTGCTAAACTGACAATGATTAGTATATATGTTTTTATTACATATTGCAACTTCATATTTCGTCATTTAAGTAATTTATAGCTATTTATCGAAGTTTTTATTCTATTTTTCTCTTTTTTACTCATTTTTACTCCCTAAACTTCTATATCTATTTTTATTTTAATTATCAGATAATGCTAAAAAGTTATTTATGTTATTGAATTATATTAAGTAAAAAATATTCATATATATTTATTGTGAGAGGGGGGATTCTTTTGCAAAAACTTAAAATAAATTATAATTCAAATTCAGCCTCCATGAAAATTGCTGAATTTTTAAAAAAATATATTAAACCACAAACCATTATTGTTTGTATTGGTACCGATAAATGTATTGGAGATTGTCTTGGCCCTCTTGTTGGCACATTACTTAAGGAAAATAGTTTTCCTATTCCTATATATGGTACTTTAGCCGATCCTATACACGCACTTAATCTTGAGAAAAGCATCTATGAAATTAAAAGAATATATCCCTATTCAACAATTATTGGTATAGATGCTTGTTTAGGTGATGCTAATTCCATTGGAGAAATTCATGTGCGTGACTTTCCCATCCACCCTGGAAAAGGTGTTGGCAAAATGTTACCTGATGTTGGCGATGTATCCATTATTGGAATTATAGATTCTAGTGATAATTCAGAATTTTTCACCTCCAGGAGTATACGTTTAAACTTAATATTTGAAATGGCTAAAGTAATATCAAATGGATTAATCCAATCTTATTCCAAATAAATATTTACTATATATCAAAAGAAAAGCTAGGTTTAGCCTAGCTTTTGTACTACTCAATTAAAGATATTTCATTTCCACTATCATCAAATTGTAATTTATTAATATAATTTAAAACTTGACCTGTTCCTTCTACTACTGCTTCCACTGAATTTTCAGCTATTTTTACATTTAATCCAGTGTTAACTTCGATAAGTTTATCTAATCCATATAATAATGAACCTCCGCCAGTCATTATTATTCCTTTTTCAATTATATCTGACGCTAATTCTGGTGGAGTTTTTTCTAATATAGATTTAACCCCGTCCACTATTAGGCCAACAGGTTCTTCAAGTGCTTCTCTTATTTCTTCAGATGTAATTTCCACTTGATCAGGCAATCCAGTTACTAGGTTTCTTCCCTTCATTATATAAGAACTTTCTCTTGCATCTTTATATGCACAACCTATATTAATCTTTAGATCTTCAGCAGTTTTTTCACCTATCATGATTCTATGCTTTAATCTAACATATTTTACTATAGCCTCATCAAATCTATCACCAGCTGATTTAATTGATTTTCTTATTACAACTCCACCTAGAGAAATAACAGCTATATCGGTAGTTCCACCACCTATATCTACTATCATATTACCATCAGGCTTGGTTATATCTATGCCAGCTCCAATAGCTGCAGATAATGGTTCTTCTATTAAATGCACTTCCTTAGCACCTGAATTTTTAGTAGCATCAATTACTGCTCTCTTTTCAACTTCTGTAGCTTGTGAAGGTATACATACCATTACTTTAGGAGCTATAATTTTCTTACCCCCACATGCTTTTTTTATGAATTCCTTTAGCATTTTTTCAGTTATGTCATAATCAGATATAACACCATCTTTTAAAGGTCTTACCGCTACAATATTTCCTGGTGTTCTTCCTATCATATTACGAGCTTCTTCACCTACTGCTAAAATCTTATTATTAACTTTATTAATAGCAACCACTGAAGGTTCTTTTAATATTACACCCTTACCTTTCACATAAACCAATACCGTTGCAGTACCTAAATCAATTCCTAAGTCTGCACTTTTTCTCCAAAACCACATTAAATTTCACTCCTATTATATACATAACAATTTAAAAATAATCATTTTTCAACAAAAATTACCTTTATACACCATTATATATATAATAAAGTTATCATTCAATAGCTTTATACTTCATTTTGGTAGCTTTTCCACCTCTTATGTGTCGTTCTGATTTATTAAGTTCCAATACAGAATGTGTCTGTTCTGCTATAGCTGGATTAATCTTAGGAAGTCTCTCTGTCATATCCTTATGAATTGTACTCTTGCTTACTCCAAACACCTTTGCGGTCTTTCTAATTGTAGCCTTTGAATCTAATATATACTTAGCTACTTCTAATACTCTTTCTTCTATATAATCTTTCAAATTACTACCTCCTTTTTTAATAAAACAATCATACCTTCACTAGCCAAACTAATGGCCAGTGAAGATTTATGAAAATTTACATTTAAAAATTAAAATAACTTGATGGATCTACTGACTTTCCGTTAGAATCTTCAACTTGAAGATTTAAAACATCACCGCATATATCAGATGTGAATACTAAAGAACTATTTCCTATTATTCCAAGTTCTTGTCCTTCAGTTACCATATCTCCTTCTGAGACATATACTTCAGGATCCAAGTTAGCATATTTTGTTTTTAATCCATTTGCATGTGCAACAACTATATAATTACCATCTTCACTATTGCTTCCCACTTCTTTAACTTGACCTTCTGCAGCACACTTAACAACACTTCCAATAGGTGCTTGTAAATCTACACCTCTTCTAGTCATTATTATTTGTTCTTCATCAGTCTTTTTCACTTCAATCATTTCACCAAAAGTTCTACTTACAGTTGCTTCTAAGGGTAATGAAAAAACAATTCCATTTTCACTTCCAGACATCACTGCCGCATCTCCTGATTCAGCTATATCTGCAACTTCACTATCAGCTTCTGAAACAGTTGAAGTCTCTTCTTCATTTACAGACTCTGCTACTTCATTATTAGTAACATTGCTTGAATTGCTTTCAGCTCTCTCTGCATTTTGAATCTTTTCATTATTTGCACTTTCTGATGGTTCTAATGAAGTATTCTCCTCAACATTTAAACTTAAATTCTTTTCAGCACTATTATTCTTATTTGCTGTACTATTTCTATTTATGGTAAATACAGCAACAGTTGCTATAACACACAAGCAAATAAATAAAACAAAGTAAAAACCCTCCTTTCTAAAAAAGTTTTTAACTTTATCACTGTTGTTACTGTTCATATCAACACCTCCTTTTTGTAGTCTTACCGTTTTCATTGAATTAATTCAATTTAGACAACATTTCCGTATAACAAATTTCCCTTTAATATGACAAAAGGGTCCTTTGAAATATCTCAAAAGACCCTTTTATACATTATCACTATTCTGTTAATTCTAAGTTTGTTATTTCAACACCAGTATAATAATGCTTAAGTATTTCCTCATAATTGCTTCCATTCTTAGCCATTGCATTTGCTCCCCATTGACTCATACCTACTCCGTGCCCATACCCTTTACAATGAAAGGTTATATAATCACCATTGAATTCGTAAGTGAAATTAGTTGAGTTTAATGACAAAGCTTTTCTAAAATCTACACCTCTTATTTCTACATTATTGATATTTAGCTTTATTACTCCGCCTGCTGCACTGCTTGACTTTATGTTAAAATTATTTTTAATATTTTCTACTGTTACATTTAAATTAGTGAAATTTGAATTTAATAAATAGACAAAATCACTTATCTTCAAGGTCTTATCACTGGTATATTTAGGTGCTGATTCCTCTCCTGTACTTGCAACAGACCTTAAATATGGTATTTCTCCTAAATATACATCTTCTGAGTTTTCAGTTTGCCCTGAACTTGTGGAAAAGAACTGTGGATATAATACAAGTTCCCCTTCATAACTTAAAACTTGTCCACTTGTCTCGTCTACTGCTTCCTTTATTTTATTCCAATACTCATTTGCATAATCTGCATCCCATTTTTCCAACCGCTTTTGTTTTGATGTGTATACTTGGCAATGGGTTGAATCGCAAATATCTATCCCTTCATGAAGGGTACATCTATTAAGTTTTTTACTGGCCAGATATGTCCTAGCAGTAACAGCTTGTGCTTTTAATGCTTCTTTTTCAAAATTAGCTGGCATCTCATTAGAAACGACACCACATATATAATCCTCTAAGTTAACTTCTTCAATTTCTCCTGTTTCAGTTATATATACCCTAATGGTTTCATTACCTTTCATTATTATATTATTATTTTGTTTTGTGCTAGCCTCCACTACTTCATTTGTATCAGTTATTTTTTCTACATCATTGGTACTTATCTTAGCACTTACCTTAGGCTTCATAATAAAAATTGGCATAGCAATCATAAATACTATAATAGCTAAAGTAGTAAATAATATACCTTTCAATTGTTTTGCCATAAAAGTTTTGTTTGCCCTCCTTCTTCCTCCTACTCTAAATAAATATATGTATTAAAAATTAAAAATAATACTTTTTTAAAGTAGTTGAAAATACTAGACGTACTATAACTACCTATTAATTTACAGCAAAAATAAACTAGGATTTATATCAAACTTAAATACTGTTAATTTTGATATAAATCCTAGTTTAAGAAAGCCATTATTGAATTGTCACTCTTTCAATGTTAGCACCAAGCTTAATGAATTTTTCTTCTATATTAGTATATCCTCTATCTATATGATAAACTTCGCCAATTTCCGTCTGACCATTAGCCACAAGTCCAGCCAAAATCATGGCTGCTCCAGCCCTTAAATCTGTAGCTTTTACATTACATCCAGTAAGTTGGCTGACACCTTCAACTATAGCAACTTTACCATCTATTTTGATATTTGCTCCCATTCTTCCCAATTCACTAACGTGCATAAACCTATTTTCAAATACAGTCTCAGTAATAACACTTACTCCTGGAGTCATAGATAATAAAACCATCATTTGTGGTTGCATATCTGTAGGAAATCCTGGATAAGGCATTGTCTTTATATCTACAGGCTTTTTCTCACCAGTTCCATCAACAATCATTCTATTTCCTTCCACAATACAATGCACTCCACACTCTTTTAACTTTTCTATATTAGGCATTAAATGCTGTTCATTAACTCCATTAATAGTAAGCTTACTATTAGTTATAGCGGCAGCAACCATAAAAGTACCTGCTTCAATTCTATCAAAAATAGGAGTGAACGGTTCAGGCTTCCTTAAACTTTTAACACCTTCTATTGTAATTCTTCCAAATCCAGCACCAGTTATTCTAGCTCCCATGCTATTTAAAAACCGTGCTAAATCCCATATTTCTGGTTCCTCTGCTGCATTTTCTATTATTGTTTTTCCTTCTGCCAAAACAGCACTCATCATTATATTTTCTGTAGCTCCTACAGACGGAAAATCTAAGTAAACTCTGTTTCCTACTATTTTTTTAACTTTTGATTCTACATAGCCATATCCAATCTCTGAATCTATTCCTAAGCACTTAAATCCCTTTAGATGAAGATCTATTGGACGACTTCCTATATTACATCCACCTGGCATAGATATTTTACACCTGCCAAATCTTGAAAGCATTGGACCCATAATTAAAAAGGATGCTCTCATTTTTCTTATAAGCTCACTATTAGCATCCACTTCTTTCAAATTAGATGTATCTATAATTAAATCACCTGTTATCTGTGAAAAATTTACTTCACATTCCAATTCTCTTAATAAATTTATTAATACAGTTACATCTTCTAATATTGGTACATTTTTTATTACTATTGGAGTTGGATTTAGTATTGTTGCTACTATTATAGGTAAAACTGAATTTTTAGCAACGCTTATATCAACTTCCCCTTGAAGCCTCTTCCCACCTTTAACTATAATCTTTTCCATATTATCCTCCATATTTATTGTTAGTATGTTATGAAAATTGTTGGAGTACCAATAATTAAATATGATCCTGAATTATAATTAACTTGTGCAACATTAATACTTTTATCATCATTCATAACAATGTTACTTACTCTTCCATTATTAATTTCTAAGGATCTTATGGTATCTTGTTTACTATTTTCAATTATACTTTTAGGAATACTTTCAGCACTATATTTTGTTCTGTATTTTATAAATTGAAAAATTCTTGTGCCAATATACTCATTGCTTCTTATTTCTTTTGCAATATCTAATAAACTTTCTGTTTTCACAGAACTATCCTTATTTATCAATACTATTTCTACCTTTGTTTTATTATCTATACTGTATATACTTATGTCTATCTCAACATTTTTAATCTCAGCTTTAATATTATTTCCCTTATCTACTATATCTACTCCATATTTATTCATTATGCAATTTTCTATTCTTTCGTTTTCCTGATTTTCTGATAAATTAGTACAATACTGAAACTTTACCCCATTTTCTACTATGTCAAACTCTTGCGACATTGCATTTTCAATGGCAGAAAAACTATCTACATCTTGTTTTGCTAAACAATATCTTCCATTAATAATTAATAGAGAAAAGATTCCAAGAAATATAATAAGGATTTTTTTCATATATTATCTCCCACCCTTCCTCTAAAATTATTGTCCATATATTATTTTTTTATACAAATTTAATATATTATAATATATTAAAAAATCTCTAAAATTGTTACTATTCTACAAAAAGCAAGGATTTAATAATAAAAAAGACTACCTATTTTATATTTTAGGTAGTCTTTTTTATTAACCTTGGGCTAATGTTATTCTTGCAATAGCTCTTGCTAAAGATTTTTCAGCTCTCAAGATATCAATATTTTCTTTTTGTTTAAGTCGTTTTTCCGCTCTTTCTTTCGATTCTTCAGCTCGTCTTAAATCTATTTCTTCTTTATAATTCATTGAATCAACACAAAAATCAATTATATTATCTTTAACTCTTACTATCCCTGTAGCAGTAAATATTTTCTTTTCTGCACCATCAGCAGTTTTAATTCTACTAATGGTAGGTATAGTACTACTTATAATAGGTGCATGCCCTCTCATAAATTCTATTTGCCCTGATGAATTTTCTGTAATTAAAGAAATAATTTCCTCAGTAATTAGACTTCTTCCTGGAGCTATAATATTTAATTTAATTGTATTACTCATAGTTATATCTCCTACTTCATCTTATTAGCTTTTTGTATAACATCTTCGATGGTTCCTGCAAATAAGAATGCTGATTCAGGTAAGTCGTCGTGCTTTCCTTCTAATATTTCTTTAAATCCTCTTATAGTTTCTTTTATAGACACATATTTACCAGGCATACCTGTAAATTGTTCACCAACTGTAAATGGTTGTGATAAAAATCTTTGAACTTTTCTTGCTCTATTAACAATTGCCTTATCTTCATCAGATAATTCATCAATACCTAATATAGCAATTATATCTTGAAGTTCCTTATATCTTTCTAAGATATGTTTTACTTGTATAGCTACTTCATAATGCTCTTTTCCAACAATTCTTGGATCTAATATTCTTGAAGAAGATTCAAGAGGATCAACTGCTGGATATATACCAAGTTCAGATATAGATCTTGATAATACTGTAGTAGCATCTAAGTGAGTAAATGTTGTAGCTGGAGCTGGGTCTGTTAAGTCATCTGCCGGTACATATACTGCTTGAACAGATGTAATTGATCCATCCTTAGTTGAAGTAATTCTTTCTTCAAGTGCTCCCATTTCAGTTGCTAATGTTGGTTGATAACCAACAGCTGATGGAATTCTTCCAAGAAGCGCAGAAACTTCTGAACCTGCTTGTGTAAATCTAAATATGTTATCTATAAATAATAATACGTCTTGACCTTGATCTCTAAAATATTCTGCCATTGTAAGTCCTGTTAAAGAAACTCTCATTCTAGCCCCTGGAGATTCATTCATTTGCCCAAATACAAGAGCAGTCTTATTGATAACTCCTGAATCCATCATTTCATGATATAAATCATTACCTTCTCTAGATCTTTCTCCAACACCAGTGAATACAGATAATCCACCATGTTCTTTGGCTATATTGTTAATAAGCTCTTGGATTAATACTGTCTTACCAACACCAGCTCCTCCAAACAGCCCTATTTTTCCACCTTTTTGATATGGAGCAATTAAATCTATAACTTTGATACCTGTTTCGAACATTTCTGGCTCTAAAGATTGTTCCTTAAAACTTGGAGCTGGTCTATGTATTGGATAATACTCTTGACTTTCTACTGGACCGCAATTATCAATTGGATTTCCTAATACATTAAATAATCTTCCTAATACATTTTTCCCTACTGGTACAGAAATTGGTTTACCTGTATCAACAGCTTTAACCCCTCTCTTTAATCCATCTGTAGATTCCATGGCTATAGTTCTAACTATGTCATCTCCCATATGCTGTTCAACTTCAACAGCTAAAACATGATCACCCATATCTATTTTTATTTCATTATATATATTAGGCAATGAATCTGAATCAAATTTTATATCTACTACAGGTCCTATAACCTGAACAACTTTTCCTATTTTTTCTTCAGCCATTTGTCTACCTCCCTGTTACTTTTGAGCTTCAGCCCCACCAACTATTTCACTAATTTCTTGTGTAATAACTGATTGCCTTATTCTGTTATATTTTATATTTAAATTATTGATTATATCACTAGCATTTTCTGTAGCTCCATCCATAGCTGTCATTCTAGAACTTTGTTCACTGGCTTTAGCATGAAGCATACAATTTTGTAATTGACTCTTTAAATAAGTATCAATTGAATTATTTAAAACCTCTTCAAAATCTGGTTCGATTAAGTAGTCTTCCTTTTTACTACTATTAACTTCAAAAGGCAACATCTTAATTAATATAGGTTCTTGTTTCATTGGCGATATAAATTTTGTATATACTATATTAACCTCAGATACCTCACCTTGCTTATATAGATATATTGCTTCATTATATATTTTATTAATCTCTGATATAGTTGGAATATCTGGAATAGATACATATTCATTAAAAGTATTCAAGCTATATTTGCTCATATATGATAAACCTTTACTTCCAACTAGTACTATTTTTTCAGTTCCACTTTCATTATCTAAAACTTCCTTAAGATATGCTATAACATTATTATTATATCCTCCACATAGCCCTGTATCTGAAGTTAATACAATATACAATTTATCGCCTTTTCTTTCTGTGCAATATATTGATTCATATCCTTCTGGAAGATTTGAAACTACAACATCAACTATATCTTTGCATAGCTCGTTGTATTTTTCATTATTTGCAAGCTCATTTCTTACTTTTCTTAGTTTAGAAGTGGCAACAAGTCCCATAGCTTTGGTAATTTTTCTAGTACTTTCAACAGACTTTAATCTTCTTTTTATTTCTATAAGTCCCGCTGCTCCCACAGTTCTACCTCCTAAAGAATTGCATAGCTATTTAAAGCTATGCATTTTGTAAAAATATTTTTTTAAATTCTAAAATAGAGTTTTCAATTTTGACTTTTATTTCATCAGTCAATGCTCCCACTTCTACTATTTCTTTTAATAAATCTCTATAATGAGTATCAGCATATTCTAAGAATTCAGCTTCAAACTTTCTTATATCTGAAACATCTATATCAGATAAGAAATCATTAACTACTGCATAAAGAATAAGTATTTCTTTTTCTACATCCATTGGATTATATTGATCTTGTTTTAATACTTCTACAATTCTCTTACCTTTTTCAAGTCTTCTCTTTGAGTCAGAATCTAAATCTGATCCAAATTGAGTAAAAGCTTCTAATTCTCTAAACTGTGCAAGCTCTAATCTTAAAGTACCTGAAACTTGTTTCATTGCTTTTATTTGAGCATTACCACCAACTCTTGATACTGAAATACCTGCATTAACAGCTGGTCTTTGACCTGCTAAGAATAATCCAGTTTCAAGGAATATCTGTCCATCAGTTATAGAAATAACATTTGTTGGAATATATGCTGTAACATCTCCAGCTAATGTTTCTATTATTGGAAGTGCAGTTAATGAACCTCCACCTAATTCATCTGAAAGCCTTGCAGCTCTTTCTAATAATCTTGAATGAATATAGAAAACATCTCCTGGATATGCTTCTCTTCCTGGTGGTCTTCTAAGTAATAGTGACATTGTTCTATATGCTACTGCATGCTTAGATAAATCATCATATATTATAAGAACATCTTTCCCTTGATGCATAAAGTATTCTCCAATACTACATCCAGCATATGGTGCTAAATATTGTAGTGGCGCACTTTCAGAAGCAGTGGCTGCTACTACTATTGAATAATCTAAAGCTCCCATAGTTTCTAATGTGTTAACAATATGAGCAACTGTTGATTGTTTTTGCCCTATAGCAACATATATGCAAATAACATCTTTTCCTTTTTGATTTAATATAGTATCGATAGCAATTGCTGTCTTACCAGTCTGTCTATCACCTATTATTAACTCTCTTTGACCTTTTCCAATTGGAATCATTGAATCAATAGCCTTAATACCTGTTTGTAATGGTTCTTTAACAGATTGTCTATCGATTATACTTGGTGCTGGAACTTCTATTGGTCTAGTTTCATTAGTTATTATTGGTCCTTTACCATCTATTTCTTCACCTAATGAATTAACTACTCTTCCAAGCATTCCTTCACCAACAGGGACTTCAACTATTTTATTAGTTCTTTTTACTATATCCCCTTCTTTTATTCCTTCTTCTGATCCAAGAAGTACACATCCTACATTATCTTGTTCAAGATTTAATGCCATACCAAATACGCCATTAGGGAACTCTAAAAGTTCACCTTGCATACAATCATCCAAACCGTATACTCTTGCTATACCATCACCGATCTGAATTATTGTACCAGAGTCTATGGTTTGAATCTGTGCACCATATCTTTGAATTTCTTTTTTTATAATTGATGTAATTTCTTCTGGTTTAATATTCATACCATCACCTCTATTCTGCACTAACCATTAATTTCTTTAATTCTTCTAATCTTAACTTTACAGTGCCATCCATTACTTCGTTATTAACTCTTACATATATTCCACCTAGAATGCTTGAATCAATAACTTGTTGTAAAATAATTTTCTTATTATATTTCTTTTCAAGCTTTGTAATTAAATTATTATACTGCTCTTCACTTAAAGGTTCTGTAGTCTTTACTATTCCTCTATAAGTATTCTTTCTTTCAAGGTCGATTTTTTCCATTTCATTAAGCTTTTCTCTTAAGAATAGTATTCTATCCTTTTCTATTAATATTAATAAAAATGATAAAAGCTCTTCATCAATATTACCTTTAAAAATATTTATAAAAGTTTTCTTTTTTTGCTTTGTACTTATTTGAGGATGCTTAACTACCTCGTAAAAATCTTTATTATTATCTATAAGGTCACAAATTTCTCTTAAATCATTTAAATACTCTTGCACCTTTCCCTTTTCTTCTGCAACTTCATAAAGGGCAAGGGCATATCTTCGGTCTAAATACTCAAACATATTTAATTTCCTACCTCAGTAATAAACTCATCAATAAGCTCTTTATTTTTTTCTTTATCAATATTTTTTTCAATAACCTTAGTAGATAACTCTAAAGCTAAATCAATAGCTTCTTTCTTTAATTGATATTCAACCTTTTCTCTTTCTCTATTGATTTCAACTTTAGCTCTTTCAATGATTGTATTAGCCTCATTTTTAGCTTCTAACACAATTTCATCATAAATCTCTTCTGCTTTTCTTTTCTTTTCTTCTGTTATCTTTTTACCTTCTTCTCTAGCTTGCTTTAATATTCTTTCATTTTCAATAGCAAGAAGTCTAGCCTTGTTAGTAGCTTCTTCTGCATCATCCATCTGCTCATTTATGTATTCTTCTCTTTCGTCAATAATTGCCTTTACTTTTCCAAAGAAGAAATGCTTAAGTATTGCAAATAGAATAAAGAAGTTAATCAAACTTGCTAATATAAGCCCTAGGTTTATTTCCATAACAAAAATTCGCCTCCTTTTTTGGGAGTATTTATTAAATACCTAATTATGTTTTTATTAGAATACGAAAATTAATAAGATTGAAATTAATAATCCATAAATAGCTGTTGCTTCTGCAAACCCAGCACCTATAAGTAAAGTTGTTGTAATTTTACCACTTGCTTCAGGCTGTCTTGCTATACCTTCAACTGCTTTCCCTGTTGCTATACCTATTCCGATACCTGCTCCTATACCTACTAATACCGCTATTGCTGCTGCTATTGCTTTTACTCCTAAATCGCTCATTACTAAATACCTCCTAAAAATTAATGTTCTGCTACGACTTTCATATTTATCATTGTTAACATAACAAAGATAACCATTTGAATTGTTCCATCAAATACATCAAAATATGCATGTAATGGTACTGGAAGCCCTATCTGAGCTATCCATGCAACTTTTTCAAGTGATTCATACACTAGCTCAACGATAAATGACGCTGCTAGTATGTTACCAAATAATCTTAAAGACAATGAAACTGGAAGCATTATTCTCTCAATTATATTAAGTGGCAACATGAATAACATTGGCTCTCCGTAACCTAAAAAATAATGTCCTAGTCCTACTTTCTTAATTGCATATCCTTGTATTGCAAAGAATGAAATTAATCCTAAAGTAAGAGCTACACTATAATTCTTTGTTGTTGGAGCTATACCTATAAGTCCTAAAAGGTTCATAGGTAAGATAAATGCTGCTATAGTTCCTATAAAAGGAATTACATCCCTATATTTTTCTCCCATATTAGCATCTACCAAATTCATTAATGATGTGTAAATATATTCTACAACAATTTGTTTTTTACCTTCTGGTCTTCGTTTTAAATCTTTTGTTGACCACCAAGCTAATACTCCAACTAATAATATTACTATTAACTGAATTATTGCTTCTGGTTTTATATCTAAAGCAAGACCTCCGATGTAAAAGGTATAAATGGCTTCGCTAACATCCATTTAATCACTTCCTTTCTGGCTCTTAATCCAACCAAAAATTATAATTGGAAAATGTGTTATAAACCCTGCTAAATATAAAAGAAGATGATATTTATTATTTGCAAAAATTAATGCAATTATTATTACTGTTGAAATTCTAATAAATGTACTTACTACGGAAAATACATTTCCTTTTCCTGCATTTAGACTTTTGTCAAGAATAATACCTCTAATCACAAAGTTTAGCATAGCTATTATTATTCCTAATAAAAATATAAGTGCACCTTTAGGATTTATAAAGAAAATAATTAATGCAATAATTGACCCAAATAATATGTCCTCTTTTATAACAAGCTTTAAAAGAGCCTTCATTTCTATAGTCATATAAATCTCCTCCAGTAACTCTTGTATTATATTCCCGTTAAATAATTAATTAAAACCTCATATTTTTCAATTTCTTATGATTTATTCATTTTACATAAAAAAAATCAGTAATTTAGTTCTTTTTTCTTACTCAAGCTACATTTTTCAGCGTTTTTTATATAAAACTTGAAAGAAAATTCCCACCTATGCAATTGTCAGAATTTTCTCTCTTTTAATTTTAATATATTAATTATGATATCATTTTCATATTTGTATTTTATTAATTTTTTAAGTATTTTTTTATCATTTACTGCTATTTAAGGATTTCTATAAGGTATTTTATATTATATTGCAGAAATAAAATGAATAATTTAAATTCAAATTATTCATTTTATTTCACAATTTATTTATATAAAAATTTCTTTTGCTCACAACATATTTCTTATATACTTCTATTTTTCTTGGTTTCAGCAAAAAAACAAGAAGCATTCACTTATGAATACTTCTCATTTTTTTACTAAACATAATTAATTATGAGTGTTATCTTCTTTCAACTATCATGGCAGTTCCCATTCCACCACCTATACAAAGTGTTGCTAATCCCTTCTTAGCATCTCTTCTTTGCATTTCGTGTAATAAAGTTACTAATATTCTTGCACCAGATGCTCCAACTGGATGTCCTAATGCCACAGCTCCTCCATTTACATTTACTTTTGACATATCAAAGTGTAAATCTTTTGCAACAGCAATACTTTGTGCTGCAAAAGCTTCATTTGCTTCAATAAGATCCATATCTTCTACAGTTAAATTTGCACTTTGCATTACTGCCTTCGTTGCATGGAATGGTCCATATCCCATTATTGCAGGATCTAGTCCTTTATGTCCGTAAGATACTATTGTTGCTAAAGGAGTAACACCAAGTTCTTCTGCCTTTTCTGCACTCATCACTACAAATGCAGCTGCCCCATCATTAATCCCTGATGAATTACCTGCAGTAACCTTTCCATCCTTAATAAAACATGGTTTTAATCTAGCTAATCCTTCTATTGTTGAGCCAAATCTTGGTCCTTCATCTGTATCAAAAACTTTTGGTTCTCCTTTTCTTTGTGGGACCATAACTGGAACTATTTCATCTTTAAACTTTCCTTCTTTAATAGCCTTTTCAGCCTTTAATTGTGAATTAAGTGAGAATTCATCTAATTCTTCTCTAGTTAATCCCCATTCCTTTACTATATTCTCAGCAGTTACACCCATGTGATAATTGTTAAATGCATCACTTAAAGCATCTTTTATCATAGTGTCAACGATTTTTCCATCTCCCATTCTTTGACCCCATCTAGTAGTTTCTAATGCATATGGTGCCCTGGACATATTTTCCATACCACCTGCTACTACTACATCACAGTCACCAGCTTTAATCATTTGAGCTGCTAGAGCAACACTTCTAAGCCCTGATCCGCATACCATATTTATAGTCATTGCTGGAATTTCTATTGGAAGACCAGCCTTTACAGCAGATTGTCTTGCAACATTTTGTCCTAAACCTGCTTGTATAACATTCCCCATTACAACTTCATTAACTAACTCTGGCTTTATACCAGCTCTATTTACTGCTTCTTTAATTACTAGTGCTCCTAAGTCTACAGCTGGAATATCTTTTAGTGATCCTCCAAAAGTTCCTATAGCTGTCCTTACAGCACTTGCTATTACAACTTCTCTCATAAAATTACCCTCCAAAATTTACAATTTAATGTAATAAATGTTAAACAATTAACAATTTAATTATACATCTCTCTTTTTCCATATTCAACCAATTTTAAAAATATTTTAACCTTTTTGCATTTTATAATATTTATAGTTGCTTTTTAAAAATTCTATATTTCGAAGGATATTCTTTCATCTTTTTCTACATATAAAAAAATAGTACTACTTAACCTTTGAAATAACATAGACTAAATTTTAACTATCAATTTAATCTATTTATTTTACAAATTCAAATAATACTATTATTCATAAATATAATTATATTAATGATTTATCTAATGATAATTCAATTTTAAAATGTTCTGGTTCTAATTGAGTTAATTTAACTCCTGCAGCATTTAACATTCTTTTTGATGCCTTTACTATATCTGTTTCAGCATATTTATCACTTAAATATACTACTTCCTTTATCCCTGATTGTATTATTGCCTTTGCACATTCATTACAGGGAAATAATCCTACATATATTCTACATCCAGTTAAATCTTTGCCTTTACAGTTTAATATTGCATTTAATTCACCATGAACTACATATGCATATTTTGTATTTAACGTATCGCCTTCTCTTTCCCAAGGAAATTCATCATCAGAACATCCCTTAGGAAATCCATTATATCCTATACTTTCTATTATATTATTTTCATTTACTATGCATGCACCAACTTGAGTACTTGGATCTTTACTTCTTTTTCCTGATAAAAGTGCAACAGCCATGAAATAGTCATCCCACGATAGATATTCTTGTCTTTTCATCTTATATCCTCCTTTGTTTTTTAAATTATACTACTGCACATTATTTTTTTCTATACTAAGTATTAATCATAATAATTTTATTTACTCTTTTTCTTTACAACTTAAGTAACAATGTTAAATCTTTATATGCTTGTATATAAAAAAACGAAGCCTAAGCTTCGCTTTTTATATTATTTAGTTCCAAATAGTCTGTCTCCAGCATCTCCAAGACCTGGTACAATATATCCTTTTTCATTTAATTTTTCATCTATAGCAGCAACATAGATATCTACATCTGGGTGTTGCTCTTGCACTAATTCAATTCCATTTGGAGAAGATATTAAGCACATTAATCTAATTTTCTTTGCTCCCCTTTTCTTTAATAAAGTTATGGCATCTGCTGCTGACCCCCCTGTAGCTAACATTGGGTCAACTACAAAAATATCTCTTTCTGCTATATCTTGTGGAAGCTTACAGAAATATTCTACTGGTTGAAGAGTTTCTTCATCTCTATATAATCCTATGTGACCTACTTTTGCTGCTGGCACTAGGTTTAATATACCATCAACCATTCCAAGACCAGCTCTTAATATAGGTACTACAGCTAATTTCTTACCTGATAACATCTGACATTTTGTTGTACAAATAGGTGTTTCAATTTCAACTTCCTCTGTACTTAAATCTCTAGTTGCTTCGTAAGCCATTAACATAGATACTTCTTCTACTAATTCTCTAAAATACTTAGAACCTGTATTTTTACTTCTAATAAATGCTAATTTGTGTAATATTAAAGGATGATTAATTTGTGTTACTTTACTCATATGTTACCTCCAAATAAAAAATAATCTTAATAATTATTATTTACTATATTTTTTTTCTATGTCTGTTATTTTAGCAATTCTTGTAGCATGTCTTCCACCTTGGAATTCTGCACTTAGGAACGTTTTTACTATATCTATAGCAAGGCCTTTCCCTACTACTCTTTCTCCCATTGTTAATATATTGGCATCATTATGTTCTCTAGTAGCATGTGCACTAAAAGTATCTGAACATAAGGCTGCTCTTATTCCTGGAACTTTGTTTGCTGCTATTCCTATACCAATTCCTGTACCACATATTAATATACCGAAATCAAATTCCTTAGCAGCTACTGCTTCAGCAACTGGTAATGAAATATCTGCATAATCACAAGCTTCTTCTGTATAAGTTCCAAAATCTTTAACTTCCATACCTTCTTCTTTTAAATAATTTAAAATTTCATTTTTTAAATTCAAACCGCCATGGTCACAGCCTAAAGCTATCTTCATACTCTGCTCCTCCTTTAATAGATATACTCTCAAGTTAAATTTTTATAAAAAAAGGAGAATGGTAACCCACCCTCCCCTTATTATACTTTAATAATGTCATAACCTGCAGCTTTATTAAGCCTATTCATAATTGCAAGCCCAACTCCATCTTCTTCAAACCCTTGACATAAAATATATTCTACACCTAAATCATCACATTTTCTTAAAGTTTCAAAAAGATTTTTTGCTATTTCATTTAAATCATATTTTCTTCCTAATGATAAAACTTCGCAATTTTTAAATCTATCTATATTTTCATCTGTAGTAATAATTGCTACTTTACTATTATTTTTAATATAATTTTCTAACATTTTGCACATTTTTTCAACAGTTTTTTCATTTTTTCCACTAATAATTTTCAATTTTGCTTTTGGTGCATAATGCCTGTACTTCATCCCTGGTGCCTTTGGCTTTAAATCTTCTGATGGTTTTTCCTTTAATGCTTCATCTATAACTATATTTTCATCTACAGTTCTCAGCATTTCTAAAGTAATTCCACCTGGTCTAAGTACCATTGGAGGGTTTACTGTGCAATCAACTATGGTAGATTCTACCCCAATATTACTTCTTTCTCCACCTAAAATATAATCAATCTTTCCATCTAAGTCTTCTACACATCTTTCCATATCTGTAGGACTAGGTCTACCAGATATATTAGCTGATGGTGCTGCTATAGGTACTCCTGCTGCTTCTATAAGCTTTAGTGCTATTTCTGAATTTGGCATTCTTACCCCTATAGTAGAAAGCCCTGCACTTGTCTCATCTGGTACTATATCTTTCTTATTTAATATTATAGTCATTGGACCTGGCCAGAACTTATCTATTAGCTTTTCTGCCACTTTAGGTATATCCTTAACAAACTTTTCAATACTTTTAGAGCATACATGGATAATAAGAGGATTATCCTGTGGTCTACCCTTAGCTAAAAATATTTTCTTTACAGCTTCTCCATTTAATGCGTCAGCTCCTAGCCCATAAACTGTTTCTGTTGGAAAAGCTACTGTTCCACCTAATTTTATTATGTTTCCTGCTTCATTAATAAAATCTTTATCTTCATTTAAATTTCTTATTATGGCTACTTTTGTTTTCATTAGCCTTTTACCCTCTTTCATTAAAATTAATTTGCCCTCTAGCTATCTTTATACTTTCTATGGCGGCTGGAGTATATGCTGATTTAACACAGGTAGTATATATATTTTCTAAAAAAATATATTTTCTTAAACTTCCATTTCTTATTATCTGAAAATAATAAGTTTGTTCTTCATTGATTTTTTTTAATCTATTATATTCACGCTCAACTTCAGGATATCTTTTTAAAAATCCCTTTACTATAGGTCTAGCCTTCTTATTTCTAAACTTACTTGATGTTACAATTATTATCTCAAGTTCTTCTCTATCTTTATTGGTATGCACAATAGCCACATTATCACATAGTATTATGCTTTCTCTTAAAAATAATCCCTGCCTTATTTTAAACCTGCTATTATAATATTTAAATTTCAAAGTACATATATTTATCCTTGCCAGTATTGCTATTAAAATTAAAAATTCAATAATTGCTATATATACATAAACAAATGTATTTTTTAAGTTTGCTAAATAAGCCAAAGTTGGTATTAACACAGACAAGATACCCATTATAATAAAAAATATATTTTCTTTTTTTCTTATTCTTTTTAATGCTCTATTTATTTCCATACTACTTTTTACTTATTGAAAAAGCCTTACAAATTAATGCAAGGCTTTTTAATTACATTGAATCAGTATTTCCCATTGCTTTCATTTTTTCTGCTTGATCTGCAGTAATTAAAGCATTGATTACTTCATCTATATCTCCATTTAAGAATGAATCTAATTTATATAATGTTAATCCAATTCTGTGATCTGTTACTCTTCCTTGTGGATAATTGTAAGTTCTTATTCTTTCACTTCTATCCCCTGTTCCTACCTGGCTCTTTCTATCTTCAGCTATTCCAGCTAATCTTTCTGCTTCTGCAACTTCATATAATCTAGCTCTTAAAACTTTCATAGCCTTTTCTTTATTCTTAAGCTGTGACTTTTCATCTTGGCAAGCAACTACTGTTCCTGTAGGTAAGTGAGTAATTCTTACTGCTGAATCTGTAGTATTAACACATTGTCCACCATTACCAGATGATCTATAAACGTCAATTCTTAAGTCTTTTTCATGGATTTCTATATCAACATCATCAACTTCTGGAAGTACTGCTACTGTAGCTGTTGATGTATGAATTCTTCCTGAACTTTCTGTATCAGGAACTCTTTGAACTCTATGAACTCCACTTTCATATTTTAACTTAGAATATGCACCAGCACCTTTTATCATAAAAACAACTTCTTTGAATCCACCAAGGTCATTTTCATTTGAACTCATAAGTTCTACTGACCATCTATTATTTTCGGCATATCTTGTGTACATTCTAAATAGGTTAGCTGCAAATAGAGCTGCTTCATCTCCACCAGCTCCACCTCTGATTTCAACAAATACGTTCTTATCATCATTTGGATCTTTTGGTAATAATAATATTTGTATCTTATTTTCTAATTCTATTTCTTGTTCTTTTAACATAGAAATTTCTTCAGATAACATTTCTCTCATTTCTTTATCTGATTCTTCTTCTAACATTTCCTTATTTGCTTCAAGGTCTTCTAAAACCTTTTTATATTCTCTATATGCTGTAACGATTATCTCTAAGTCAGCATGTTCCTTACAAAGCTTTCTCCATTCTTTTTGGTTAGCCATTATAGAAGGATCTGATATTTTTACTGAAAGCTCTTCATATTTATTTTCTGTAAATGCTAATTTATCTAATAACATAGTATCACTCCATACTGTTTTTTTTCATATTGAAATATTATATCATATTTAATCTAATTATATCAAGATTTTAGAAATTTCCTATTACTACCCTGTCTAATCCTGCTAAATCTTGAATAACTTTAATATTTTTAAACCCATTTTCTTCCATCAGAACTTTTACCTTCTCACCTTGATCATATCCTATTTCAAATGCAAGTATACCATTTTCATTTAACACCTTACGGCTCTCAGAAACTATTATATTATAGAAATCCATTCCATCTTCTCCACCAGCTAGAGCTGTATGTGGTTCATAATCTTTCACATCTTCCATTAAATCATCAATTACTTCATCAGCTATATATGGAGGATTAGATACTAATATATCATATTTCTTGCCATCTTCTATAACTTTATTCAATAAATCACTTTTAATGAATTCTGTTCTTTCTTCTAAATTATGTTTAACTATATTTTTTTTAGTTACTTTTTCAGGTATAGGATAAAAATCAACTAAATCTACCTTTATATTATTTCTTAAAGCTGCTAATGATATGCCGATAGCTCCACTTCCACAACACAAATCACATATACTTATAGCCTCTTCTTCACCTATATATTTTAGCACTTCTTCAACTAAAACTTCCGTATCTCCCCTTGGAATCAAGACTCCTTCTTCCACATAAAAATCTAATCCCATAAATTCAACATCTTTTAATATATATGCCATAGGCATTTTCTCTTTTCTCTTTTTAATAAGTTGTTTAAACTTATTTTCATTAAGATTACTTACTTCCTCATCTTTATTTAATATTAAATATATTTTATCTTTATTTAACACCTTTGTTAATAATAACTGGCAGTCTAATATATAAGTATCTATTTCTGCTTCCTTTAACTGCTGGTTACCATATATGAGAAGTTCTCCAATAGTCTTCATATCTTTTATCCCCTCTGCAGCCATCAATGACTTGATTGCAACTTCTATTTGCATGTCATCTGGCTCTTTTGTTGTTAGTTTTTGTAGCATCAGCCCTGGATAAGCAATTATCTTGCTAAACTTACTTTCTGACCTTCCTAGCCATTTAATTATTTCATAGCTTATTCCAGCTACTACTGGTAATAATACTATCCTAATTATTATACGTTCTATAAAATTGCCCCAGCCTGTAAAAGTATATAATAATATACTTACAAACATAGTAAGAAATATAAAATTAGTTCCACATCTAGGATGTAACCTGCTTTGTTTTTTTACATTTTCAATAGTAAGCCTCTGCTCATTTTCATAGCAAAAAATTGTTTTATGTTCTGCACCATGATATTGAAATACTCTGTAAATATCCTCCATATTACTTATAAGAAACATATATAATATAAGTATAGCAATTCTGATGGATGCTTCTATTAAATTTAAAATAATGCTAGAAAAGCCAAAGGTTTTAAATATAGAAGCTATAGAAGTTGGAATACCAATAAATATTCCAATAGAAACTACAAATGATAGCATCATAGTTAATGTAATAATTAAATCACCAGCTAATTTTTCACCAAATACATCTTTTATCAATTTTTCAAATGCGCTTTCCTCTTCTTCCTCTTCAAAAAATGATGCTGAATAGTTTAATGTTTTTATGCCAATAATTAATGAATCTAGCAAGGCCGTTATTCCTCTTATAAATGGCAATGATAAAATTTTATATTTTTTAGTTAATGAAACTGTTTTTTTTACACTAACCTTTATTTTACCCTTTGGTGTTCTTATTGCTGTAGCCATACCTTTGGAGCCACGCATCATAACACCTTCAATTACAGCTTGCCCCCCTACATCACACTTTCTCATATCATCACACTTTCATTATTTATTATTTTTATGTCTAAAGTAACAATGTCCACATAAAGATTCATACTGCACATTATCAATATTATCTATAGCTACCTGCTCACCTTCAAAAACAAATTCCCCATTTATCTTTCTACCATTTAAGATAGCCTTTCTGCCACATTTACAAATGGTCTTCATCTCTTCTATGCTGTGAGCTAATAATAAAAGTCTTGTACTTCCTTCAAAACCTTCCATCATAAAATCAGTTCTTAAACCATAGCATATAACTGGAATATCAAGAACCACTGCTATTTTAAATAACTGGTCTACTTGTTCCTTAGTCATAAATTGAACTTCATCAACTAATATACAATTTACCTTAAATTTAACTTCTTGCCATTTTTGTATTTCTTCATAGATATTCATTTTTTCTAGACAAAGTATATCAACTTTTCTTTCTACACCTAATCTTGAAACTAATTTATCTCCACCCTTTTTATCAGTTGCAGGTTTTATTAAGATAACCTTCATTCCTCTTTCTTCATAATTATGTGCCACCTGCATCAAATGAGTAGACTTTCCTGAATTCATTGCTCCGTATCTAAAATATAATTTACTCATCATATCTCTCCCTCTTCTGTAATATCTACTCAGATTATATCATTTTAACTGTTATTTAATAAAGATGTTTTTATTTCCTATAATTCACTTATTCCTGATAATGTTTTATTGATGCAATTTTATTGACTGCTTATTAAATTGTGTGTTATACTTTTTAAAGTCATTGGAGATTTTACTTTAATGATATATTTTTATTGAAAGAGGTGAAAAATATGAGAGAAGGCATACATCCAGAATACCATCACGATGCAGTGGTTAAGTGTGCATGTGGAAATACTTTTACAACAGGTTCAGTTAAACCAGAATTAAAGATTGATATATGTTCAAAATGCCACCCATTCTTCACTGGTAAGCAAAAAATCGTTGATATCGGCGGTAGAGTTGATAAATTTAACAAGAAATTCGGTCTTAACAAATAAGATTGTTTTTAAAAAAACGGGAAAGATATCTTTCCCGTTTTTTTATTTCTTCATAACTTCATTTTTTATGAATAACTCCATAAATTCTTTATTATTCTTAGTTTTTGATAGCATATTTATTAATGTTTCAGTAATATTTTCTATATTTCCATCTCTATTCATATTTTTTCTTATAGCAAAAGCAACTTCTTTTTCTTCATCTGATAATAATAAGTCTTCTTTTCTAGTACCTGACTTATAAATATCTATAGCTGGGAATATTCTTCTTTCTTGTAGCCTTCTATCTAAATGAACTTCCATATTTCCTGTTCCTTTAAATTCTTCAAAAATCATATCATCCATTCTTGAACCTGTTTCTACTAATGCCGTAGCTAATATTGTTAAACTTCCTCCTTCTTCTATATTTCTTGCAGCTCCAAAGAATTTCTTTGGCATTAATAAAGCTCCTGGATCAAGCCCACCTGATAAAGTTCTTCCTGTTGGTGTTATAGTTAAGTTATATGCTCTTGAAAGTCTTGTAATACTATCCATAAGAATAACCACATCTTTACCTTGTTCAACCATTCTCTTTGCTCTTTCAAGAACCATTTGTGATACTTTAGCATGATTTTGTGGTTCTTCATCAAAAGTAGAGTAAATTACATCTCCTTTAATAGATCTCTTCATATCTGTAACTTCCTCTGGTCTCTCATCTATTAATAATACTATAAGCTTTATATCAGGATAATTCTTTGAAATATTTTGTGCTATTCTTTTTAATAATGTAGTTTTACCTGCTTTAGGTGGTGCAACTATTATCCCTCTTTGTCCCTTTCCTATTGGACACATAAAATCCATAAGTCTTGAAGATAAATCCCTACCGTTATCAGTTTCTAAATGTAATCTTTCATTAGGATATATAGGAGTCAAATTTTCAAAATTCTTTCTTCCTATAGCCTTATCTGGTGATTCACCATTTACCTTTTCCACAAATAATAGTGCTTTAAACTTTTCACCATCTTTTGCTTCTCTTACTTTTCCTTCTACTTCATCACCTGTTCTTAAGTTAAACCTTCTTATTTGTGACGGTGAAACATATATATCGTTTTCTCCAGTAAGATAATTACTACATCTTAAAAAACCAAAGCTATTGTTTTCTTGAATTTCTAAAACCCCTTTAGAAGAATTAGATTCATTAATCATAACCTTTAATCTTTCCTTCTTCTCTTCCTTTTCTTCTTCTGTTACATTATATCTATCTCTTGAATCGCTTGCATAAGCTTCACTATTTACATTTTCATCTATATGTATACTAGCTTCTATGTTTCTATTCTTAGGTGCAATTTTTTCTGTTAAAATTACCCCATTCTTTTCTATTTTATTAGGAGTTATTTTCACTAACTCTTCAATTAATTCACTTTTCTTTAATTTACTAATATTTTTTATACCTTTTTCCTTAGCTATTTCTTTTAAGGTAGCTAAAGTCATTTCATTATAGTTTTCTGTTTCCAAATTTATACCTCCATAATATTTTATATTTTTTGGGATTCATTTAAGATTGCACTTTTAGACTTGAAAAAATGAATTGAAATAAAACCTTAGTATTTGCATATATAATTATCCATCAATAATATACATATTTCAATAAAAAGTTATACTATAAGATTATCCTTTTTTATAATTTATTATACCAAGTATAATCATAATAACATTCATAAAGTTAATATTATTTCCATTATTGGACTATTTGCCGTCAAATTGTTGCCAATACTGGGCACACCTAAAAAAAAGTACTGCAATTTTTTATTGCAGAACTTCTTATTAATTATTTTTCTAAAGCAGCCTTTATTAATCCTGTGAATAGAGGATGCGGTCTGTTTGGTCTAGATTTTAACTCTGGATGGAATTGGGCTGCCACAAACCACTTATGATTTGGAATTTCTACAATTTCAACTAATCTTTCATCTGGACTTGTTCCTACTATTTTCATTCCTGCTTCACTTATTTGTTGTCTAAATTTATTATTAAATTCATATCTATGTCTATGTCTTTCTGATATATTTTCTTCACCATATACTTCAAAGGACTTGGATTCTTTATTTAATATACATGGATAAGCTCCTAATCTCATAGTACCGCCTAAATCTTGTACATCCTTTTGATCATTCATTAAATCTATTACTGGATACTTTGTTTCTGAATCTATTTCTGAACTATTAGCTCCTTCATATCCTAAAACATTTCTAGCAAATTCAATTACTGCTGTCTGCATTCCTAAGCATATTCCTAAGAAAGGTATATTATTTTCTCTTGCATATTTGATAGCTTCAATCTTTCCTTCTACTCCTCTATCACCAAATCCACCTGGAACTAAAATACCATCAACATTATTGAATATGTTCTTAGCATTTTCAGCAGTAACATCTACAGCATTTATCCACTGTATCTTAACATTCGCTTCATTAGCAAGTCCACCATGGTTTAAAGCTTCTACTACCGAAATATATGCATCATGTAATTCTACATATTTACCTACTAAAGCAATAGTAACTTCCTTCTTAAGATTTTTCATTCTATCAACCATATCAATCCATTCGTTATTGTTGATATCTATGCATCCTAATTGTAATTTTTCAACAACTAGCCTATCTAATCCTTCTCTATGTAACATTAATGGAACTTCATATAAGCTATTGGCATCTAAGTTCTGTATAACATTTTTAGCTTCTAGATTACAGAATAAACCTATCTTACTTCTTAAACTTTCATTTAATGGCTTTTCTGATCTACATACTATTATGTCTGGTTGAATGCCAATGCTTCTTAATTCCTTCACTGAATGTTGTGTTGGCTTAGTCTTTAACTCTCCAGCCTTTCCTAAGTAAGGAACTAAAGTAACATGAATAAAGCATACATTATCTCTTCCTACTTCATATTGTACTTGCCTAATTGATTCTAAAAATGGAAGCGATTCAATATCTCCTACTGTTCCACCTATTTCAGTTATAACTACATCAACATCTGTTTCTTTACTAACTGCATAAACTCTATCCTTTATTTCATTAGTTATATGAGGTATTACTTGAACTGTTCCTCCAAGGTATTCACCTCTTCTTTCCTTAGCAATTACATCTCCATATATTTTCCCTGTTGTAACATTATTGTTTTTGCTTAAGCTTTCATCAATGAATCTTTCATAATGTCCTAAATCTAAATCTGTCTCTGCACCATCATCTGTAACAAAAACTTCTCCATGTTGATATGGACTCATTGTACCTGGATCCACATTTAAATACGGATCAAACTTTTGAATTGATACCTTTAATCCTCTATTTTTTAATAATCTCCCTAATGATGCTGCTGTTATTCCCTTTCCTAAAGCTGATGCAACACCACCAGTTACAAAAACATATTTAGTAGCCATTATTTTTCCTCCTAATTTATATTTTTAATGTTGACACTTGATTTTATCTTTGATATAATATAAATTACCCCACTAATTACACAAGCAGGGTAATCCTTAATTCATAAATAAAATCATATCACATTAGTTATATTTTATCTAGTGTTTTTTGTCTTTTTTAAAAATTTTTCTCTATCTTTTCCTCTAAGTAAAAGAAATTATCTCTAAATTCCTTATTCATCAGTAATTTTTCTTCAGCTTTTACTATATTATTCTTGATTGTCTTATCAGATTTCAGCTGAAGCTGATCCTTTATGAGCCCTTTATCTAAGCAATTAAATTTTCTCATTAATAAAAGTAGTAAGTATTTACATTCTCTTCTTTTCATAATTACGCATATTTCTTCATCATCAATTCCATAAAATTGAGCAATAATTTGTATAATTACTAGATACTTTTCTATATATATTCACTCCTTTCCCCTTTTTATATAATTATTTCCATATAAATATATAACTATGCAGTTATTTAGAATATACCAATATTAATTACTTATATTTATTTTAAAAAAATCACAAGATAATTAATAATTACCTTGTGATTTTATCTTAATTAGCTCTAATCTTAACTTTAAGCTCTATAGTTATTCCTGACTGCCCTTCTAATCCTAATATATATTTAGTATATACCACTCCACCATCATCATCCATATCTATATCTAATTCCTTTGTATATATATTTATATTCATCATTCCATACGGAGTATTATATAAAGAAACTACTTCTTCTCCTTTTTTGAATTCCATTCTTGTAGTAGTAGAACCTTCTCTCTCTAAAATTAATGCCTCATCTTTTATAACTAAAGTAGTAGTTGTTCCATCCATGCCTGATATTTCCGACTCTTCATACACAGCCTTAAATTCACTTTCTCCTAAATGAAACTTTCCTGGCGTAACTACTTCTATTACTTCATCTTTATTTAAATCTGAAAAACTTCTTACAGATATTATTGCACTCTTTTCCATATTTCCTCCTATTTTACGTTAATTAAATATTTTTCTAACTTTTTACATTTCATTGGAGATACATTCATTTCCTTTACTCTATTATACTCTAGTCATATTTATTCCCCTAATTATTTTTTAAAATATCTTTTATTAGTTCTACTATTTTAAATTTGCATTTTATATTATTGTTTTCTTCATCATTATCATCAACAAGAACTTCTTTCAAGTTACTTGAATCAACATCACCTTTTGTCTCATCTACAAAACATAATGGTGGAAACATCACACACCACCAGTTATGACCTTCACCATTTCCGATGATAATTCTAAATGCTTCATAATTCCCTTGTGGAAATAAATAATCTCCATAAACCTTATCTGGAAAGTTTTCTCTTGATATCATTGTCTTAGCTTCATAATCAAAACCATTTTCCCAAAGTACATTTATTGCTATATTATTTACCTCTTCTATATTATCCATTAATATATTTCTTGCTTCATCTACTTCTGTAGCATCCTTTAACTGAATATTAATATAATCAATAACTTTATCTCTTACTAGTAACTTAACAGCTTGATCTTCATCAGAATCGCTATTTGCAATAACATGAAATCTAATAAGCTTGTCTTTAATTTCATCATAATTTAAGCTCACTAGTTGTGCTTCCAAGCATCCCTCATTAGTTGAGCCTACTAAAATACCTATGCAAATTATAAAAACTAAAAATATACTAAAAATCTTTTTCATACTTATAACCCCCTATATGAGTTAAGTATTGACATACTTTAGGGGATTATTCATATTTATCTATTTTTTATTTTTATATTGTTCTTGTAATAAATACATCACTATATTTCTTTTTCATCTTTTCAAAACATTTTTGTGCCTTTAGCATATCATCAAAAAACGCAAAGACTGTTGGCCCGCTTCCGCTCATCATTGAATTTATCGCTCCACAAGCATTCATTTCTTCTTTTATTTTTATTAATATCTTATGTTTTCTTAATGTAACATTTTCTAATAAATTTTTCATATTACTTGCTACAAAATTTAAGTTATCATTTTCTATAGCATTGATTATATCTGCTGTCTTTGGATGTTGTTTAACTTTTTCTAAATTGAAATTCTTATATACCTCTTTAGTAGAAACTCCAAATGCTGGCTTAACTAATACTATTATTTTATCTTTAAATGACTTGATAGGAGTTATTATCTCACCAATTCCTTCACATAATGCTGTGCCTCCATGAATGCAATAAGGAATATCTGCACCTAATCTTAAACCTAGCTCCATTAATTCTGCCTCAGTTGCATTAACATTAAATAATTCATTCATTACTTTTAATACAGCTGCTGCATCTGTACTTCCACCTGCAAGTCCTGCTGAAACTGGAATATTCTTTTCTATATTTATTTTAACTCCATCAACAATATCATATCTTTCTTTAAAAATTTCAGCTGCTTTATATGCTAAATTTCTATTATCCACAGGAACATAACTTTTATTGCATTCTAAAGTTATTCCATATTTCTGCTTCTCAACTTCAATTTCATCATATAAATCTATATTCTGCATTATCATACTTAATAGATGATAACCATCTTCTCTTTTTCCAACCACATCTAAAGATATATTTACCTTACCGTATGCTTTAATTTTCATATATTCAAATCCTTTCGACGAAAGCCTTTTACTTAATCTGTCATAATCATATATTTAATTCTTCAAACTCAAATATATCTAAACTTTATAACTATTATTATATATAGTATTTTATCTGTAGTAAATATATCTTTTATTACATAAAATTTTTGAAAAAGTGGGTAACATAAAACTTCTTATAAGCAAATTAAGAAATTAAATGTTACCCAATATTTATCACTTATTCAATTAATTTTTTTATATCCATTTTCCTCTTGCTCTTTTCTAAAGTACTCAATAACTTCTAATAGAGGCTTTCTCTTTTCAAAGAATACAATTACCGTATCTCCTCTCTTTGCTTCCATAAGTGCTGTTCTAAACGCTTCAACCTCATCTAAAATTACTTTTAAATCTGAATCTTTATTTACTTGAAGAACTCCATTCTTGATTAGTTCTGCTATCTCACCACATCTTCGCCCTCTTCTATCTTTATCTTCTTTAATTATTATCTTATTTAAATTCTTCCCACTAAGCTTACCTATTCTTACAGCATCATTATTACTTCTATCTCCTGGTATCCCTATAACACCAATAATATTACCCTTTGCCAATTCTTTAAGAGATGATAAAACCTTTCTATATCCATCAATATTATGACCATAATCTAAAATTGCTTTTACCCCATTGCAGTCATAGATATTAAATCTACCTGAATTATCTTTTTCATTTAATTCAAATTTGCTAAGCCCTATTTTTATCATGCTATAATCTACTTGCATTGCTATTAAACTTGCACAAGCTGCCATAACATTTTCAATGTTAAATTCCAATACACCATTTAAAGTTATTGGTACATCTTCAACCTTTATTACTCTGTATTCTCTACCGTAGTTATAAACACATATATATCCTTCTCTTAAATAAACACATATATTATCCTTATTAATTGCTTCTAAAATATAATCATTATTGCAATCCTTTGAAAAATATATTATTTGCGCCTTTATCCGCGGAATAATATCCAAACTATATTTATCATCAGCATTTACAACTACAAATCCATCTTCTTTTACAGCTTCTGCCACTAAAGACTTTACCATGCATAAATCTTCCATATCTTCTATACCATCACAACCTAAATGATCTTCTGTAACATTAGTGATTACAGCTACATCTGCCAAATCATATGCTAAGCCTTTTCTGATGATTCCACCTCTAGCAGTTTCTAATACAGCCACATCAACATCTCTATTTAAAAGTACACAAGTAGCACTATCTGCTCCTGTATCATCTCCATTATCAATACAATTGCCATCTATATATATGCCATCAGTGCATGTCATACCCACACAATATCCCATTTTCATTAATATACTGCTAATAATTCTAGTTGTTGTTGTTTTCCCATTTGTTCCTGTCACTGATATAACAGGGATATTTTGCACACTATTATTGTAAAGCATATTGATAACCTTTTCACCTATATTACGTGATTTACCGTAAGAAGGATATACATGCATCCTTAGTCCTGGTGCTGAATTAACCTCTAATATCACTCCATTACCCTTAATTGATTTTGTAATATCTTTAGTACAAATATCAATTCCACAAACGTCTAACCCAATAGCTTTTGCGGCTCTTACACATATTTCTTTATTCTCATCGCTTATTGCATCGGTATAATCAACAGCTATTCCACCTGTAGATAAATTAGCATTTTGCCTTAAAAATACCTTTTTCCCTTTTTCCAGTACAGTGGATAAATGATAACCTTGTTCGTTTAAATAAATAAAATCAATATCTATTTTAGTAAGTGGCTTTTCATGATTTCTTCCTCTATTTTCAGTGGAATTAATATCTTCTACTAACTGCTCTATATTTTTTAAGCCATCACCTATTATAAAAGGAGGAATTCTTTTTGATACAGCTACCACTTCATTATTTACAATACAAACTCTAAAGTCATCGCCTTCATGATACTTTTCTATGATTATATCTTTAAATTGATTCTTTAAATAATCATAGGTCTTTACTAATTCCTTTTTACTTCTTATATCTACAAAAACTCCCTTGCCCTTACTACCAAATTGTGGCTTTAGCACCACCGGATAACCTATTTCATCGGCAGCTCTTAATAAATCAAGTACATTGCTAACTTTCTGCCCTCTTGCCACTGGCAAATTTTGAATATCTAAAAGTTTTTTTGTAATAAGCTTATCGCAGGAAATATCCACTGCTACACACCTTGTTTCACTGGTTATAGCCGCTTCAATGCATCTTCCTTGCTTGCCATATCCTATCTGATAGAAATCTCCATTGCCAATATCTATCACTGGCATATTAAACTTTTCTGCTCCTTTTATAATTTCTGCCGTGCTTGGGCCTATAGCCTCTTCATTAATTATTTCTCTTATTATGCTTAATTTCATATTAATATCTATATTACTTCCCTTAATTAGGCTATTTATTATTTCAATAGCCAACTTAACAATTTCCATTGCTGCCTTTTCATATTTATATTGAAATACTATGATGTAGATATCCCCGTTTTTTTCTCTTGCCTTTCCATACGCTAAGTTAATACCTACACTATTTTGCAAAGCAATAATAATATGCTCACATATATGTGCTAGATATGTTCCTTCCTTTAATCTTTTAACAAAACCGCCTTCTTCATCAATGCCACATCTATGGGTATATAATTCTGGAACTAGTTCTAAAAGTCTTTCATTAAAAGATTCAATATCTTTGCTGGCAATTTCCGAATATCCTTCCAAATCTACTTCTAGCTTTATACACTTTTTATGTGAATATATATTTCTCCCTTTATAAACTGTGCTGCTTATCATTTTCATAAAAATTCATATCCTCCTCTAAAGGCGCCTTTTTAAGTAAATTAAATTTATTTCCTTCTTTTAGTACATGTAATTTAACATTAAACATGCTTAGCACTTCATTACTATACTGCTCAGAAACATTGCTATATCGTATGCTACTGCCATCAACAAAATATACTGCTCCTGATCCAACAACTTCAGCTATACCTTCATCACTGACAATTATTGCTGTATCTTCATCTATGCCAATCCCTAACACTTCTGGATTTTGTGCTATTCCTGTCAAAAGCCTTCCTAATCTTCCCCTTTGTGCAAAATGCTGATCTATCATAATATTTTTTACCAATCCTAATCCTGGTGACATTTTCAAAGTGCATTTTCTTGGTGATTCATCATCTTTTCCTTCTATTATCATCGTATCACTCATAACTGAAGCTCCTGCCGAAGTTCCCACAATAGATGCTTTACTCTTACATAAGCTTTTTATAGCTTCATTAATTGGAGTCCCCCCTAATATACTAGTTATCCTAAGTTGATCTCCACCTGTAAAAAATAAAACACTACACTTCTTTACTAAATTTATATTTTCAGTTACATAAGCATCAGTTCGACATTTTATATCTAATTTTTCAATATTCTTTACACCTAAGGATTTAAAGGCCTTTTCATAATTTTTAAAGCTTTTTTCTGGATATTCTGTAGCTATAGTTGCAATTAAAATCATATCCTTTTCCCTATTAATACAACTTACTACTTTCTTTAATATTTCCTTATCGCCAACTTTATCTTCTGCCCCTCCAATGATAATTAAATTGCCGACAACTTTTTCACTCATCATCTCACCTCAAATCGTACGTTTGTTATTTTATCCATAATATCAACTCATTATTCAAAAAAAGGTAATCGCAAATGAGATTACCTTTTTTGGGGTTAAAAAGTTAATTAAAAAATAGCTCTTCCTGGTATTATAAGCTTTTGACCAATGATTATTATTTCTGGATTTTCAATATCATTAATCTTTACCAATTCTTCAATGGTTGTATTATATTTTTTAGCAAGCTTCCATAAGGTATCTCCTTTATCTACAGAATAGATTATGACAGATGCTTCACTTTCTGTTCGTCCATTTTCACTTTCCACAACATCAACTATCCATTCTTTATTGACCTTATAAGAAACCTTAGCCCATACACTTAAAGTAATTCTTACTCCTATAGTATTAGCTTCAATAATTGAGTCTATTGTTTCCATTTGTACCTTACTAACTACATCCATATCTTTATTAGTACCCTTCAAGTCTATTGCTGTAGTGAAAGGAACTTCTCCTGTACACATATTTATCCTGCTTATCTCATCAGCAGTTCTATATAATGCTGAAACCTTTACTACTCCTTCTAATTTTATTTTATCATTTTCAACGCTTTTATCTGTAATAACAGGGCATCCTGACGTCATTATAATTGACCCTATCTTTTCTTTATCATCATCTAAAGATATATTATCTTTCAAAATTACCTCTGTATTTACCATACCATGTATTAAGCCAATATCATGATTATTCTTTATTAAGTCTATTGGTTGTGATGGACAATATGCATCATTTATTAAATCAATCTTCTCCTTAGATAGGACTTTAACTACGCCTTTAGCTAAGAACTCAACATTGATAATTCTATTTTCCCCTAAATCATCTAAAGTTACTATATAGTCACTATTTACTATATCCACTTCATTATACGCCATCATATCAGCATTACATCCAATAAGCTCTTGCTCTTTAGATAAATATACATCATCATTTAAAAGTACGATATCATCAGTATCTTTTCCCTTATATAAAACTTCTACTTTACAATAACAGCCAAAATATATCTTATCTTCTCCTAGCTTAGTTTCCTTCTTATGAAGATTTAATGAACATTGTAATATATCTTCTATTTCTGGCTTATCCATAGTAGCTTTTAAAATTGATTTTCCCATAAGTTCTATTTCTTTATCACCAATTACCTTATTTATCTCTTCAGTTTCCTTTTGAACTTGAATATCTGAACTTCCTTCCAAATCCTTAATAAATTCAAATTCATCAATCTCATAAATATGCCACTTTGTAGTCCTAACTCCTTCTATGGCTATTTTTCTCTCATTCATAATATTAGCTTGTATATGTTCTACTACACATTCAACATCACAAAGGACTTTATGTTCTATACCAGTGAGTTCTAGATAATCTGCAAACTTTTCTGATAGATTTACAGAATTTATTCTCTCTATATCACTTTCATCAATAGATAAGTATAAAACAGTATAGGTTACAACACCTTCAAGCATAACTTTATCAGCTAAAACTTCTTTATTGGTCACTGTAGCCTTTGCATCAACTCCTAAGATTTCATGTACATCTGGATGTGAATCCTTAATTAAGTATTCCCCTTTCAAAATATTGCTTCCAGTACTTTCTCTTAAAAGCTGTTCATATTGAACATTTTCTTTAATGACATCTATTTGTGACATAGTATCCCTCCTATAGCTTAACTACTATAATATATATTTCCCTAACTATATATTTATTCTAATAAATGATATTTGTTAACACTTTCAAATAGCTTTTTATAATTTTCTAAGAAAACTTTTATGAAAGATATAATTTTATAAACATCATGTCGAATCAAAGACGTAATTTAAGTTTTTTTTATATTTTTTTTAATATATTGTTGACAACATTAAAAATATGTCGTATTATAAATATGGTTATTGACCATATAACCTCTCATAAATTCTCAATACCCTTTTATACCATAGTTGAAAGATGGATACCCGCCATCTTTCTTTTTTTATATATAAAAAAAGACTTCGATATTTATTCGAAGCCTTTAATTATACAGCATAATACAACATAACTGTTTTTGTCAAAACATCTGAATAGCTATATGTCACGGTCCTTTGGGTGTCATTGTCTAATCTAACAACGAAAATACTTGGATGAACGCTTTCAATTATTCCATCATTGACTAGAATTTTTTTTCTGCCTCCATTGGCTTTTAAGGTTACTTTTTCACCTACATGCCTTTCAATATCATTCCTAATTGTTGCTAAAGTCCTGTTTCTTTCCATGAAAACACCCTCTTTCTAATATAAATTTTACTCCTTTTTTTTCCATTTGTCAAATAAAACAAAATATTTTATCATCTTTATATACACTTGTCAATGTAAACTTTTACTTTTTAGATAATATTATCAATCCATTAATTATTGTTTCAAATTTTATAAATTTTATACAGTAACTCTAAAATTTTATTAATTTTTATATCTTATATAGCTGAACTATATCATTCAATACAGCTCAGCTATATACTAACTATATATAATTTGACCTTGGATATCCTTCACGGTATTTCCCTCTAGTCTGCAATCCACCAATGCCCTTAATCCCAGTAATAGTACCTTCAACTAAATCTGTTATAGAAACAACTTCATCTATTTTGGTATAGGCTATTTTTTCACAAACAAAAACAGGATCTAGACAATGTATAAGAACTCTGCTTGGTGAACTAGCAAAATTAGCTCCTGCATCTAAAAGGCATTCATAACATGATTGACAAGCTCCTGCAAATATCACTAGCTCATCATAGCTGGAATTATAATCTCTCAATGCCTTGACTGCTTCAATATAATATTTAGTATTTCTATAATTTTCAAGATCTAAATAATCATCTGTACTCTTTATCACACTATCATGTCCTGTAAGAACTACAATATCAGGCTTTACTTCTTTGACAAGATCTATTACTTTAGTCCATTGCTCCTTTTCTGCTATTGCTTTTCCTACTGCATCTAAAGATAGTTGCTTATAAACCTTTAAACATGTTTCTAAGTATTCTTCATCACCATCTATATGAAGTATTTTCCCTGGTCTACCAAAGAACATATCATTATTTACAGCTTGTGCCTTTGTATTTTTATTAATACGACAATTTATCTGTTCTCTCATACCAATTCTTTTCTGCATGCTTTTTGCTTTTTTCATTGCTTCATTTACTCTATTATTTAATATCTTTTCCTTTTCTTCCACATATACATAATCTACAACTTCTAAATCATCTTTAGGTGAATCTGCTATTATTCTTATGCTTAATCCCTTCAAAATACAATATACTTTTCCCCTTACTTCCTTTATATCTATAATTCTAAATATTATGTCCTTATCATATGACTTTCTCACAACAATATCGCCTATTTTCATATGCATCTCCATATTTCATATTACTATTTTATAATATGAGAATAATCGACTCTTTGTTTAATGAAATATTTACTTTTATTTAGCAAGATAAAAAATAGAGCTGTTTCTTTAAACAGCCCTATTTTTTAAAGGGAATATTCCTTTTTAAAATCATCTAAAAACTTAGTAAACTTCTCTTGTTCATTTATTATACTTTCAATTTTATTAGAAAAAGTATTTTGTCCCCAATTAACCTCATTATAATAATATCTATTCGCTAACCTCCAGTATCTCTGCGGGAATTGAAGATATGCATAAAGCACTTTATATTCATCATCTCTTAAAGGAGATACACTATTATATGCATTGATTATCTCCTTAGCATACTCTAAGTTCCAGTTACATCTCTTAAGCACCTTAATCATAAAATTTGAAATATCATAAGCTCTTATTTCCCTCTTGCAATAATCAAAATCAATTATATTTACCTTATTGTCATCAGTAAGTATTATATTATGATAAGTATAGTCATGATGGCAGAATCCTTTATTCCTTTCTGCAATTTCACAAAGTTCTATATAATTTGATTCCTTTAATGTCATCAAGGCATTTTTACCAATTTCCTTATAAAAATCCATAGATTTAAGATATAACATATCGAAATTAGTCTTATTATTTCTCTTTCTTATCATATCTCTCATTTTATCTAATGATTTTATTCTCTTTTCCATGAGGCTAGTCCATCTACCTAAATCTGTTTTTAGCTTAGAATTCTCTGGAGGATCATACCCCTTAGAAGCTTCATGTAATCTGGCTAGAGTTTCAGCTGCTAATTTCACCTCTTCTAAATTATGAAAGTCACATTCTCTTCCATCTAGCCATTCAGATAGGGTGTATAAATCCTCATTTACTAAAGCATAAGGCTCACCTTCATTATTTAAGAAATATCTATCTACAGATTCAAACCCATTCTTTATGAGATGCTCTTTTGCTCCATAAACAAATAAGAGTTTTTGAGGTCCATAATTAATTTTCTTTAGACATCTTTCGCCTTTATTAGTTTTTAAGTAATATACACCTTTATTAGCCTTTATAATATCAATTTTTATTTGAAACTGCCTCTCTATTTCAAACTCTCTCATCATTTTTATCACCCCCTATATATTTATATGTATATCTATTTTCTTTTATTAACATTTTTTTGCTTGCTTTAATATAATAAATTAAAACAACTATGAAAGGATTAAATCATGAAGATCGGCATTGATGGAAGAGCTGCTAAATGGTATAGAGGAACAGGCATTGGCACTTATACTTATCAGCTAATTAATAACTTAAGTATAGTAGATTCAAGTAATCAATACTTGATACTCTTGCCACAAAACACTGATTTAGTTTTAAAAGATAACTTTACCATAGAATGTCTTAAGGAGTCTTCAAACAATCATTTTTGGGATGATGTTAAAACTCCTAATATCTTAAAAAATAATAAGATGGATTTATATCATGTTCCTCAAAACGGAGTAGGACTTTCAAAAAATATTAATTGTCTTAAAGCCATTACCTTGCATGATATAATCCCATTGAAATTGCCTGAAACAGTCAGTGATAGATATTTAAAAATATTTAATGAGGAACTTCCTAAAATAATACCAGATTGCGATGGCATAATAACTGTATCTGACTTTTCAAAGGAAGATATAGCCAAGGAATTTAACTTTCCTAAAGAAAAAATTTATGTTACACATCTTGCTGCAGAAGAAATTTATCGCCCTCTAAGTAAGAATTCATGTAAAAAAATCATTAAAGAAAAATACGGAATAAGTGATGACTTTATTTTATATGTAGGTGGATATAGCCCTCGTAAAAATATATTAGGCATATTAGAAAGTTATTCCCTTTTAAATCCTACTCTAAGAAAAAATCTTAAAGTAGTTATAACTGGTAGAAAAGGTATTTCATATGATAGATATAAATTAAGAACTGAAGAGCTTAATATTTCATCTTCAGTAATTTTTACTGATTTTATTCCTTTAGAAGATCTACCTATTTTTTATAATGCATGTGAGTTATTAACTTATCCATCATTTTATGAAGGTTTTGGACTTCCTCCGTTAGAAGCAATGGCTTGTGGTACTCCTGTTATTACATCAAATATCACTTCCCTACCAGAATTATTCTATAATTCTGCTTTATTGGTAAATCCTTATGATGTATATGCCCTAAGCTACGCCATGGAGAAAGTATTATGTGATAGCCTTCTTAAACTGACTATGGTTCAAAAGGGTCTTATAACAAGCTCTAACTATACCTGGCAAAAAACTGCTAAAAACACTATTTCTGCTTATGAAAAAATTATTAATTCTAAATAAATTAATAAAAATGAGCTGCATAAAATTATAACTTTTATTGCAGCTCATTTTTTTATTTCAGAATCCTCTTTACTAATGCAATTCTAAAATCATCTAATTCTATTTTATTTTTAAGCCTACCTATAAATACTTCTTGCTCCCATGATTTTTGCTTATAATAATATAACTTAATAATTTCTACAAAATCATATGGATAACATATAAGAGCATTTAATATTTCTCTTTCTTGGCTATCTATTTTATCATTTGGCTTTTCATAAGCTTCTAAAATACTATCTATAGCCTCTTTTTCATAAACAAGATTCTTAATAACCTTATTGATAAATATATATATATCTTTAATTCGTAAATCAATATTGCAATAGTCAAAATCTATTATATTAACATTATCATTATCTATTATAAAGTTATGATGCGCTAAATCATTATGACATAAATAAAAGTATCTATTATCTTTCTTCATCTTTTCGTAGCTAGTCTTCATTAATAATTCTATAGCTTTGTTCATTTGCTTTTCCATAACTTCTACATTCTTTAAAAATAAGCTATCGAACTCATTTTTATATTTGTACTTTTTCACCAAAAGCTTCATTTGTTCTATATTCTTTAAATCATCAATATAATCATTAATTATATTACTGCCATATTTGCATTTTATATTTAACTCCTTTAAGTATTTTTCCATTCCCTTTGATGAAATATGAAGCTTTTCTATTGCTTTAGTACACCATGATATCTCCACTGGATTAGTAAATGCTGCTTCTCTTCCTTCAATCATATCAAGGAGAATATAGTTCTTTTCATTCCATGTTGTTATAACTTCATTATCTTTATTCCTACAATACCTAATTACATCTTTATCTAATAAATATATATAATTTAAAGCTTCATCAATAAACTGTACATCTTCAAATTTCATATCACATCTTTTTAATATTTTCTTTCCCTTATCAGTAACTAATAAGAATACCTTTCTAAGTGGAATCATATCTTGAACATTTAAATTAAGCTTATCAAATAATCCTTCACATAAGTCATAATCACATAAAACCTTTCGTTCAACATATCTATTTTTATTCATTTTATTACCTCTCATAAAAGTTTAATACCATCACATTCTTTTGCATTTCTAAACTTACTCACTACATCCTCATTTGTAATATCAATCCTACCATTTCTACATTTATTTAAGATTTTCATAGATTCATTAGGATATATTGATAAAATTCTTAAATACTTAATACTCCCCTGATCTAATGCTGATTTATTAACAAACTCATCTATTATATTGTTTATACCATATCCTTTTTTTCTTCTTTTGATTTTTTTTATATAATTATAACAATCGCTTTCCAATAAATCATAAACAATATATTTATTGCTTCTTATATAAATTATTTCATTCTTATCTCTCTTTAAACTACTTTCATCAACTCTCCCTAAACATATTTCATATCTTTTCATGCTTCTTTTAATTATTGAAAAATAGATTTCCAAATCTAATAAGCTAAGAGTTTCTTGAGCCTTTTTTATAATACGAGAGCCTTCATCTATTAAATAATCTTCAATATAATTAGTACTTTTATTATTAATAATTTTATTTATATAATTTTTATTCTTTTTTATATCAACTTTATATCCCTCAAACTCCCTGCCAATTACACTTTGAATTCTTGGTATAATAGCTTCTTTTCCATCTAAAAGCCTCTTATGTGCATCAGATATTAACTGAATTTGATCACTAACACTTACTTCAGCATTGTCTTTAAATTTTTCATCACTTATGATAATGCTTCTGCTGCTTAAATACTCGTAAATATCCATGAAACTATCCTCCTATTTAAAGTATTCATCTAAAAATATTTCCCGGTATTCAACATCTTCTAAATACCTAATTATCTTATTTATAAATACCTCTTCATTCCATGGCTGCTGCTCCCAATAATATTGAAGCCCTATCTGCCAGAAGCTCTGGGGAAACATAATAAAATACTTCATAATCTTTAGTTCATCATCTGTTACCTCTAGTACTTCCCGATAATTATTAATAATTAAATCTCCAGTTTTATTATTCCATTTACCATCCTTCATAACTCTTATAAGCAAGGATGATAAATCATGTATATGAGTATCTAATATACAATAATCGAAATCTATTATATTTATCTGATAATCTTTATCAATTAAGATATTATGATGAGCAAAATCATGATGGCAAAAACCTCTTTTCTTTACTTCTCTATCCATAAGAACAAAATATCCATTTCTCTCAAGACCCTTTACTGCCCTTTGCCCTCTATCAATTTCATTATCTATATGCTCTAAATAAATCCTATCAAAATCACTTTTGTATGCCTTTTGATATATTCTTTTTCTAAAATCTAATATTTCATTACATCTTGTGTTAAAAACATTAACCCATGAATACCATCCAATTCTTGGTCTCATTTCCCTATTCAAATTAAACCCTTTGCTACATTTATGCAGCTCTGCTAGTTTTATTGCTATAGCTTGAAGCTCAACAGGATTATTGAAATTACTCACTCTTGAAGGTATCCACTTAGTGATATAAGCATAATCTTCATCTATTTTTATATACTTATTTCCTACCTTATTAGGCAGTATTTCTGGTATAGTTTTAAACTGTCTTTTTTGTAAATGCTCTATGGCACTTATAATAAAATTAAAATGAGGAAAGTCATACTTTATATTCTTTATACAATATTCTCCCTCATCAGCTTTCACATTATATGAATTTTTAACCTTTAATATTGACCTAATATTAATATTATAGTTTTCTTCCACTATATCTTTTATTTCATTTATATCCATTAATGTCTCCTAAACATTCTCTCATCTGTATTATATGAATATGCATATTTTATTGTGTTTCTATCACATTAATTTAAAATGATAATATTTTATTGTATAAGGTTTTTTTAGGAGGCGCTTATTTTTGAACTTTTCTATTGATGCTCGTGGTATTAATTTATATAAAGGCTCTGGAATAGGTACTTATATTGAAAATTTAACATTAGAACTCCTTAATATAGATAAAAAAAATAACTATACAATATTTTGGGCTGGTGATAATTTTCAAAAATATAAACGTAAAAACTCCAAGGTCATATTAACTTCTAAAAAACATAATTTATTCTTTGAAAATTATTACTATCCTAGCATACTACAAGAATATAATATTAACTTACACCATATACCACAAAATGGTATGGGTTTATCAAACACCTATAACACTCCTTCCATCGTCACTATTCATGATTTAATTCCCTATATTATGCCTGAAACCGTTGGCAAAGGTTATTTAGAAAGATTCCTCACTGATATGCCCTTTATAATAAAAAACTGTCATGGTATATTAACTGTTTCTAATTATTCTAAAAAGGATATATTAAGATTTTTTCCTAACTGTCCAGAAGATAAGATATATGTTACTCCATTAGCTGCTAACACTTTATATAAACCTCTTCCTAAAGATAACTGCAAAGATTACCTTAATAAAAAGTATAAAATCACTACTCCTTTTATTTTGTATTTAGGTGGCTTTAGTAAACGTAAAAATGTTTATGAACTTATTTTATCCTTTAAAAATATACTATCCTCATTAAATAAAAATTACTCTCTTGTAATATGTGGCTCCCTTAAAGATGAAGGCCTTCGTCTAAAGGAAATTACTAAAGAGCTTCTTATAGATGATAAAGTAATTTTTACAGATTTTGTAGTAGATTATGATTTGCCATACTTCCATAATGCTTCTGACCTTTTCGTCTATCCATCTTCTTATGAAGGATTTGGATTACCTATTTTAGAAGCAATGAGCTGCCAAACTCCTGTCATAACATCTAACACTAGCTCTATTCCTGAAGTGGCTAATAATTCAGCTATTCTTATTGATCCTTTTGATAAATCTGCTTTAAGTGAAGCAATGTTGAGAGTACTAAATTCACCAAGCCTTCTTGCTGAGTATGGTGAAAAAGGTTATAAAAACAGTCTTAAATTTACTTGGAGTAATACCGCTAAACTTACTCTATCAGCTTACATTGATATACTAAGGGAAAACTAATTGACATATAAAATAAAAGGGCTTAGTTACCATAATAACTAAACCCTTTTTATTTAACCTAAATATTAACTAGCTGTTAATTTTACATTTATTGTTTTACTTTCACCATTTCTTATTACTTCAAGAGATATTTCATCTCCCTCTTCTTTACCATTCTTTACTGCTTTAAATTCATCAAATGTTGTTATTCTATTTCCATCAGCTTTAACAATTATATCTCCAGCCTTTAACCCAGCCTTTTCAGCTGAAGAAAATTCTGTTACTTCAACTACATATAATCCTTGTTCCATATTTAATTGCTTAGATAGTGCTTCATCAATAGTTCTAACTGAAATCCCTAAATTTAATATTGGCTTTGATAATGATTCTATCTTATCCTTTATATCATTTATTGGAATTGAGAATCCAATACCTTCTACTGCTTCACCACTAATCTTACTTGAATTTATACCAACTACTTCTCCTTTAGTGTTTACTAATGGTCCACCACTATTACCAGCATTTATTGCAGCATCTGTTTGAATTAAGTTCATTGTTACTCCTGATTCAACAGCAACACTTCTACTAGTAGCACTGATTATTCCTTTAGTAACAGTACTTGATAATTCTGTTGATAATGGAGTACCTATTGCTATTACCTCTTCACCTGGCTGTAATGAATCTGAATCTCCAAGTTCTACTGTTGCTGGTATTTTAACACTTTCATCTGTTATCTTAATCATTGCTACATCTTGATTTTCATCATAATTAACTATCTGAGCTGTAGTTGTTACATCATTACTTAATGTAACTGATATTTCTTGTGCTCCCTTTACAACATGATAATTTGTAAGGATATAACCTTCTTCATTTATTATAAATCCTGATCCAATTCCTTCAACTTCCTGAGTTTGCATGAAATATCCCTGAGTTACTGATTTAGTTGAAACTACAACAGCGGCTGGCGCAACTTTATTATATGCTTCCGTAGCACTTAAAGCTTCACTTTTAGTATCAAATTTTGATGGATTTACATTAATTGTCTTTGTTTCTTTTAAATTATCCTTTAATGCCAAATATGTTACTCCACTTCCTATGAAGCCACTACATAATGTACAAACAATAACTGCTGCTATTGTCTTATTAAATCCTCTTTTCTTTTTAACTTTAACAGGTGGCTCTTGAAAATTATAAGTATTATTATCATCTCCACTACTGTATACTACATCATAAATATTCTTATCATCCATGACTAACTCTCCCTTTCCGTTAACTATTCTATACTTATAATATAACCACCTTATGTGTCAAATATATGACAAATAGGTTTTAAATCTATAATTCATACTAATTTCACAATAAACTTTTTTACTACTTTTATATATAAAAAATAGAAAGCTATAAAATAACTTTCTATTTTTTAAGATCATTACACTGCTTGATTACTCCTCTTATTCCTGCAAGTATATCAATAGCTTTACTTAATGATAATACGCAAGAATCAGTATTGCTGACAATAGATGTAGTTAAACCTTCATCTCCTAAGCTCTTTAACCTATCATCTTCATTTTTAGTTATTAAACAATAAGGCTTTCCTGTAAATACTCCATCTTGCTGAATATCTAAATTATAATTTGATAAATTTCTTAATTCATTGCTCACTGCACTGGTATAACTTGCTTTAGTTCTATGACTTGAAAATTCCTCTAAAGCCTCGCCTTCTAAATTATCTTCTAAGTCATTAATATTAACATCTAAATTTAATTTATCCAAAAGCATTGTTAATCCAATATATGAGCCTAATTGTTCTATTTTTCTTCTTATTCTTAAAGCCACATTCTTTAAACTATTTCGTGAATTTTTAATATCTTCTTCCACTAACGGATTAACTGAAACAATTCCGGCAACTGAATCTGGAAACTGCTCTGCAAAGCTAGTTAATACTAATGAACCATACTCTTCTCCCACTAATATATATGGTTCTAAAGCTCCAGATTTTCTTAATAGTATCTTTAAGTCCTGAGCTTGCTCTTCAATTGTTCTAGCTGATCCAGATGCACTAAAGCCATATCCTCTTCTATTATATAAGAAAGTTGCTACATTATCATTTTCCTCCAGCTCACTGGCAATTGTATTCCAAACTTCTAGATTTCCCCCAAGCACTCCATCAAATACTACAGTGTAATTTCCACTTCCACTTAATCTAAAATCCATTCTTTTATCATCCACTGTAATGTAATCTACTCTTTCTATTAAAGTTTCTCCTGCTATAAAGTTTGTAATTTGTTGCACAATAAAGCCTGCTATTATTATACCTAATAAAACCTTAGCTATATACTTTAATTTTTCTTTAGTAGTTCTTTGCCTCTTCATATTAACTCTTCTTACTCCATTTGAATGTGGCAATAAGTTCATTTTTTCAATCTCCTTTTATATTATTATAGCTTTAAATTAGGTTTTGCATTTAAGTTTAAATCACTTATTTTACCATTTACTAAATTAAAATATGCTGCACTTCCAATCATAGCTGCATTATCTGTACATAATACTGGTGCTGGGAATAATACTTCTATTCCTTTCTTTGATGCAGCATTCATAATCGTTTCTCTTAAGGCTGAGTTAGATGCAACTCCTCCAGCAATGGCTATCTTCTTAACATTTCTACTTTTACATGTTTCCATTACATTATCTTTTAATACTTCTATTACAGCTTTTTGGAAAGAAGCCGCCACATCTGCCTTATTAACTTCAACATTTTGCATCTTTGCTTTATTTAAGTAATTTAATACTGCTGATTTAACACCACTAAACGAAAAGTCTAAAGATTTATCATGAAAATTAGCTTTTGGAAAAGCAATAGAATCTGGATTTCCTTCCCTTGCTAACTTATCTATCTTTGGTCCACCTGGATATCCAAGGCCTAATGCTCTAGCAACCTTATCATATGCTTCTCCTGCTGCATCATCTCTTGTCTGTCCTATAACTTCATATACACCATAATCTTTAACATGTACTATGAAAGTATGTCCTCCTGAAACTACTAATGAAACAAATGGAGGTTTTAAATCTTTATGTTGTATGTAATTTGCACATATATGTCCTTCTATGTGATTAACTCCTACCAATGGCTTTTTAGTTGAAAATGCTAATCCCTTAGCAAATTGTAATCCTACCAATAATGCTCCTACTAGCCCTGGTCCATAGGTAACCCCTATGGCATCAATATCTTGTAAAGTTACTCCTGCCTCTTCTAATGCTTCCTGAACTACTCCGCTGATAACTTCAATATGCATTCTTGAAGCTACTTCTGGAACTACTCCACCAAACTTTTTATGTGTATCTATTTGAGAAGCTATTATATTTGATAAAACTTCTCTTCCATTAACAACAACAGCTGCTGAAGTTTCATCACAACTTGACTCTATAGCTAATATATATTTTTTTTCCATATCTATCTATACCTCTTCTTATTACTGTTTATATCTAATGAGTATTATATCTTAATAAAACCCTATAATCAAACAAACCTTGTTAATTTTTTCTGTCTATTGTATATTCTAAATATAGTAGATATTTTAATTATATAAATTAAATCTTACATATTCATTAAATATTTATTTCAATTTATAGAATTTTAAGGAGAATTAATTATGAAACCATATGCCAAGGTAGTGGTACCAGGTTCCCCTATTTCCAAATCTAATTTTAAATTACATAATAAGGAAGGTAGAGCGATACTTCCATATAATACTGGAAAAGCTCATGACAAATATGCCTTATATGAAGAAGAAATAGCCTATTATGCTAGAAGCCAAAATCCTACTATCATATTAGAGGAATCTTTAATTGCCATCTTAAAAGTTTACTACAAAAGTGAAAAACGTCATCCTGATACTGCCAATATAACAAAAAGTATTTTTGATGGTATTGAAAAAAGCGGTCTTATAGTTAATGATGCACAGATTCGTCGAATAATAACTGAAGAATATTATGATAAAGAAAATCCTCGTTTTGAATTAGAGTTTTATGGTGAAAGTTCCTTTGAAGTCACATATACAATTAAGGAAAAAGCTACTCCTTCAGAAAAGAGAATTTATTCATCATTAAAAAAGGCCATTCCTACTACAAAAGTAAAAGAAAGTTCTACTACATCCGTGGAAAAGTGTTCAATCTGTAATGGAATAATTGATAAATCATCTTCCATAAAAGCTGATGGTGGTAAAACTTTAATCTGTAAAAAATGTTTTACAAAATTATTTTAAGGACACTCAATAATGATAGATTTTATATTTTTATGAGCTGATATTCACTTTAATCCTAAAGAACAGAATATATTATTCAATAAAGCAAAAGAAGTATTTATACCAATTTAGTATAAATACTTCTTTATATATTGTGAAGCTAAATGCCCAATTATATAACCATCTTCTCCACTAGAAAATACGCCTTCAATTCCATGCTTTACTGTGCCACAAGCAAAAAATCCATCTTCAACAGTATTTATGGTTTTTATATCTACATTTAAGCCTCTTAATAAATCTATTTCTGGATAATACCCTACTGATAATATTAAAGAATCACACTCTATTAATTCTTCTTCCTTTTCATCAATCATTACAGCAGCCCACTCCACCCTTTCTGCTCCTCCAATTTCTGAAACTCTGGCATTATATATTACAGGAATATTAAAACCTTCAAACAGATCTAACTGCTCTTTATCTAATGTTTTTTTAACTGTTACTAAAGCTCTTATTTCAGCTCCTTCTATTAATAGTCTCCTAGCTAAAAGTGCTGACCACTTACCGCTTTCTTGTATTACAACTTCTTTTCCTGGTAAATATCCATGGAAATTAATCAATCTATGAGCTGATGCTATAGTAAAAATGCCTGAATATCTATCCACTGGAATCATTATATTACCTGTAAACTTCTCCTTACATCCTGTGGCAAATATTATTGCTCCAGCTTCAATATTATAAACACCTTTATCTGGATTAATAACAGTTATTTTTTTATCAGAATCTATCTCTAAAACTTTACTACTAGTTAAATATTTTCCACCTAACTCCTTATAATCATTTATCATTATACTTGCAAACTCAGGACCAGTTACTTTTTTACCTAAATAAAAGCTACCAAAACCATCATGGATAAATAAATTTAAATTTCCTCCTAAATCTTCTTCCTTTTCTATGATAAGAACATCCTTTACCCCTTCTCGCATGGCCATAATAGCAGAAACCAATCCTGAAGCTCCAGAACCAATGACAACTAAATCATACTTTTCCACAAAAACACCCCTTCAATTAATTAAAAATGTAAAATAAAAAATTAGTAAACTGATTTAATTTAAATATACAATATCATAATATCTGAAACTAGTTATAAAAAATATAACTAGTTTCAGATAGAATAGTATTACTCAGTTAAAAATTTTATGTTTAGTACTTCCTTCATGTTAATTCACTTATGGTTTTAAATTACTACTTAATTTTTCATTCTTAATTCTTAATTTTTAATTTTTAATTCTGTCTATTCTCCTGCTATGGCAAGTGATTTAACCTTTATAGATGGGCTTCCTACACTACTCATAGGGAATTTTAAGTCATTTCCCACTTCTTCTATATCCTTAAGTAAATTAAAGAAGTTACCTGAAGCAGTTACTTGTTCAACTGGGAATGTCTTTCTACCATTTTCAATATAGAATCCATTAACTGCTAAAGAAAACTCTCCTGTAATAGCATTTGCTCCTGAATGAAGCCCTGCAAAATCAGTTATAATAAGACCCTTCTCTATATTTGCCAATAACTCATCAAAATTCTTGTTTCCTTTTTCAATGTAGAAATTAGTAGGTGATACTGATATTGATGATGCATATGAATTCTTAAATCCATTACCTGTTGATTTAACACCAGCCTTATTAGCAGTCTTTAAGTTGTATAATAATGTTTCTAATCTTCCATTCTTAATAAGATAAGTTTTTTCTGTTGCCACTCCTTCATCATCAAATCCTACTGATGCAAGACCATCTTTTAAATGCGGATCATCCACTAAGTTAATTACTGATGATGCTATTTCTTCTCCTTCTTTTCCCTTTAAAAGACTTAACCCTTTTTGAGCTGCATCTGAACTGAATATTCCAGCAAAAGTAGATAACATTGAAACCATTGCTTCATTTTTTATAACTATAGGATAATTACCTGAAGGAATAGCTTTTCCACTTATTTTAGATAAAGCGTCATTTACAGCATCTTCTGCTATTTTTTTAGGATTAACTTCTTCAAGAGATTTAGCTATTGCATATCCAAAGCCATCATACATCTTTTCATCTTCCTTTATTATTGGACATACATATGCTGATAATAAATTAGATTTATTGTGTAAGTTTAATCCCTTGCTATTTATTATGCCATACTTACCAGAACTATAAGCTACAGCACACCCTGCAAAACTTTCTACTTTGCTATTTAAAGCTTTAGTCTCCTTTTCCATATCTAATGCTATTTGTATAAGCTTATCTGGTGATATATTTTCAAGAGCTTCTGAATAAGTAGATATCTCTTTATACTCCTTGTCTCCACCATAAATAAATTGAACATCCTCACTTTCTATAGCTAATACATTTTCCTTAGCCTTATTAACAAGCATATGAATTGCTTCTTCATCTAGTATTTCTGTATAAGAGTATCCTATCCTATCACCCATCTTTCCTCTAAATGATAGCCCATAAGAAGTATTTAAGTTATATTTCTCTACTTCTTCCTTATATACATTTATACTAAGGCTTTCTCTATCAACATAGTATACTTCACACTCAGCAAACCCTACATCTTTAGCTTCCTTAAATAATTGATTTACAAATATCTTTAATTCCATTACATTACCTCCTATCTTCCACCTACAGTAATTTCACTTACTCTTATCATAGGTTGACCTACGTTAGTTGGTATGCTTCCTGAAGATGATCCACACATTCCTTGTCCTTGAGTCATATTATTTCCTACCATATCAATATTCATTAATATTTCGCTACCTTTTCCTATTAAACTTGCACCTCTAACTGGTTCTTGGATTTCTCCATTCTTTACTAAATATCCTTCTGATACAGCAAAGTTAAACTCACCTGTAACAGGATTCACAGAACCTCCACCCATTTTTTTAGCATATAATCCATCACTTATTGATGCTATGATTTCTTCTGGTGTATTATCTCCATTAGCTATATACGTATTAGTCATTCTTGAAGTTGGAGCATATTTATAACTTTGTCTTCTTCCGCTTCCTGTAACTTCCATGCCCATTCTTCTAGCATTTAATTTATCTATCATATAAGATTTTAAAATACCATTTTCAATTAAGATATTCTTTTGTGTTGGAGTACCTTCATCGTCTATATTTAGTGAGCCCCACGCATTGGGAATTGTTCCATCATCAATAGCCGTAATCTTAGAAGATGCTATTTGTTCTCCTAATTTACCTGTAAATACAGAATTTCCTTTAGCAACAGATGTAGCTTCTAATGAATGTCCACATGCTTCATGGAATATAACACCACCAAACCCATTATCAATAGCTACTGTCATCTTTCCTGCAGGGCAATTCTTAGCATGAAGCATAGTATGTGCTGTTTTTGCAGCTTGTCTTCCATAATATTCAGGATCTATATATTTGAACATTTCTATTCCAGCTCTTCTACCTGGGCCTTCAATTCCTGTTTGATTTTCACCATTAGCAGATGCTACTGCATTAATAAATAATCTTGTTCTTACTCTCTTATCTTCTGTGTATAATCCCTCTGTATTTGCTATTAATATGTTTTGTTCCTTATCACCATAACCAACACTTACTTGTGAAATTTCACTATGATAATTCTTTGCTGCATCATAAGCTATCTTCATTATACCTATTTTTTTATCTGCTTCTACAACAGATGGTAAATAAATTGTGGGATGTATGTTTATAGTTTCTTTTTCATATAGAGTTATGCTTATATCTTCTTTTAATTCTCCCAATGCTAATGCTGCTTTTTCGGCAGTTTGTAATAATGAATGAAGGCTATTATTATTGGTATAAGCATAAACGCTTTTTAGCCCTTTAAATATTCTTATTCCTATTCCATAAGCTCTTCCTCCTATGGAATTTTCAACTTTCCCATTTAAAATACTTATGGAATTATCTATTGTATCTTCTTCAAAAATTTCTGCAAAGTCTCCTCCAGTTACTAAACAACGACCAAGTACTTGCTGTGCTATTTCTTTTGAAAGCATTGTATCGCCCTCCTCTTTCTTTTAATTATATCTAAAATCTATTATACTTTATTTTTATATACAAAAAAAGACAGAAGTATAACTTCTGTCTTATGGCTCCGCGAAGAGGGCTCGAACCTCCAACCTATCGGTTAACAGCCGAGTGCTC
>ERZ827363.25-NODE-25-length-145337-cov-17.431636_pt1 | contig 145337 bp, 147 predicted proteins | sample MGYA00519776_ERZ827363 | MGnify/ENA primary metagenome ERZ827363 (study PRJEB31778, sample SAMEA3449288) | human gut metagenome | biome: human gut; feature: human-associated habitat; material: faeces | place: United Kingdom | collected 2010/2012 ... | reverse complement strand
GATATAAATCCATCTTAAAGAAGTTAATATTGAATTCACGGTATATATAGTGAAGCTTGTATTTATATTTATGGGCAGGATAAAGATCCTTAGGAAGTTTCTTAATGTTTCTTTGATAATATGAGCATTTAGAATTATTACATTTATGTATTTTAAACTGATTACGCTGCTTTTGCTCAGTAAGGGTAGCACCACAGTAAGGACAAATAAATACTAATGGTTTAGTAGCATAATTAGCTTCTTTAAATGTAAGTTGACAAACTTTACACTTAAACTGACCTTTATTGCCATTGTTATCGTAAATATATTCATGAGGTGCACCACATTTAGGACATTTAGTTTTTTTAGGAATAGACTTACCGTTCCGTCTTTGGACGGGTTTTAAGGTCTTGTTATATTTATGTTTGTAATAAGCTAAAAGTAATTTATAATCTACCTTTTCAAATTTAAGTATTGTAGGTAGTCTATCTACTTTGAACTTTTGATATTCAGGGCTATTTGAATCATCAAATATCATTTGTTTTAGTGGTATGTGTTGTGAAATAAATAAAAGTAATTCACCGATAATGGTAATTAAATATTGATTATATATAAGTAAATAAGTTATAATTGAATCCATGGTAACGACAACCTTTCATTGTTGATTTTGTTTGGTCAGAGATTCAATTTTAACATGAAATTAGGGGGTCGTTGTTTTTTTTATGCAAAAAACTTTCGAAACCTTGATATATAAAGATTTTAAAATAAAAATAGTGTAAAAAACTTTACACTAACGAAAACTTATATGGGGGAAAACTATGATAAGTAGAGAAGAATATGCTACTTTATCATTAGAATTGCATCTTTTCTTTGGACGAATTATGAAAGAACACTCATTATTTTTAGAGGCGGGATTTACACCGAAAAATACAAAACTTTCTAAAGAAGCAGAGCATTATAAAGTAAGTTTTGAAAAGCTTCTATTAGATACAGTTAAATTGAGTAATGGAAGGATTAGAGAATCAGTAATAAATTCAGGAGAAATTTTTACTGAGTATACCTTAGAAGCGGAGAAAAAGACAAAGTATTATACAGGAATAGATATTAACCATAAGATAACACTAATGGAAAAAGATTTGGATTGCAAAACTACAAATAGTATTGACTATAAGGTAGTAAATAATATAAAAGCTCTTAATGCTAGAGCTATAAAATTATTGGATGGGTTAATAGATTTTAAAATGAGAATTTTAGATGGTATGTTATGCTGTAAGTTATTCACAGTAAATTACCTGTTACTTATAGAACATATAATACGAGAGGGGAAATTATATCGTTCATATATAAAAGATCTTGAACTAAATAAGAATATAAATAAGGAGAATATTTGGAAAACTGAGCTGTTTTGGGATCAAATTATGATGGAACATTCTTTATTTATTAGGGGATTACTTGATCCTAGTGAAAATGAATTAATAAGTACTTCAAATAAATTTGCAAATGAGTTTTGTGAATTAATTCAAAAGACTGATGATGCTACTGAGATTACAATGCTCAGCGTTACAAGTGATACATTGATGGAGACTATTAAGTTAAGAGATTTTAAAAAGGCTGGTACAAAGGGGATGGTTGACTGTAAGATAAGATCTATAATATTACCATTACTTGGTGACCATGTATTAAGAGAAGCAAATCATTATATACGACTATTAAATGATAGTAAAGATGTATAAGTGTAGTATTGTGTACCATTATGGAATATGCAGTGAGGATTGGACAATTAAAGTGGTGTAATGGTTAAGTTAGAGATAGAGAGCAAATTATGAATTATGAGTGATGAATGATGAATGCTTAGGAAAATTAAAAATTAAAAATGGAAAATTAATTTGATTGGTTGAATTTTAGTGCATTAATATGAAGTGATAAGTAGCATGAGAAATATAACTTTATAGTTAATAAATAAGAGATAGAAGTTAATAGTTAATGAAGAAACTCCTTTAGGAGAGTTTCTTTTTGTTTATAGTGAAAAGAATGGGTCAGAAATAAAAGGTATTGAGGTTGAGATTATAATGGTAGAAGGTGAAAATACTACTAAGTTAAAATATAATTCATTAAAAACTAATAAAGTAAGTGCTTTACTTTTTTTGAAGTAAGTTATCACATAGAATTACTATAGTTCCTGCAAAAAATAATATAAAATTTATAAAAAGCAACTTCAATCATTGTAATTTTTAGTTATTACATTTAAATGATGCGAATTTATTTAAATATATAATAATTTTGTAAACTGTTATTGAAATTATTAGAATATATGGTGAAATTATATATAAAAAGGGGTTTTGTTTAATTAAAAATAAAGATGAAGATAGTAAAATTTTTTTTTTTAATATTACAAAATTAAAAACTGATAAAGATTATTTTATTTTGCTTGTTTTATTTTTACTTGTTATTTATGGAGTTCTTATTATGAGCATAGGCTTTTATGGATTTGATTTAAGTGAAACTAGAACATTGAAAAATTTAAGTATAATGATTATTGATACTTATTTTCTATTAAATGTTTTATTTTGTAAGAAAAATTTTAAAAAATAATAAAGGAATTATAGGAATTAGAAAGATAATATTATATTTAATTTTATCAGGAACAATTACAGTTGGATTTTTATCGTCAGTATCATGACATATAATTTATGCAACAACATAGGAAGCTACAGTTACTGATGTATTAAAAAATATGCTATTTTGTGTGGAATTGCGATAAAGGACTATCTAAAATTTAATGATGTTTCATCAAGGTACATTAACTACAAAATTTTAAAATAATTGTACAAATGGTTGTTAATAGTAAACTGAATGTATTATTTGTGAGGATCTGTGCATAGAATAGTTTGTTTGTTTTACATGTGATAAAGTGGTATGGAGGTATTTATGAATAAGATAAAATTAGTATGTACAATAAGTATAATAACCATAATTGGTGGTACTCTGTTTGGTTGTAATAATCAAAGTTCAAAGCAAACAGTAAATGATACAAGTAACAGTATGATTAGTGATTCTGATAGTAGTAAACTACAACAAATAGTAGATGATACTAAAGCAAATGAAGATATTAAAACAACAGATATACCGGATGTAGTAAGTAAAGTAGAAGGAAGGAGAAACGAGTATATAGAGAGATTAGATAACATACAAAAAAAGCTTGATGAATTACCAGAAAAGAAGAATGCCGATGAAGGTATTACAAATGCTATGAAGAGTTATTATGGAAAAGCTTATGAAATGTATGATAAAGAACTCAATGATATTTATGCTTTGCTAAAAGAGGAGTTATCTCCAGAGATAATGAATGATTTAGAAATTAAACAGCTTAAATGGATAGAGGAGAAAGAGGGAAAAGCTAGGGAAGAAGAAGCAAAGTTCAAAGGAGGAACTTTTGAGCCTGTTGCAGGATATATAGTTTTGTATGAAGCAACTAAGGAAAAATGTTATGAATTAGTAAATCAGTATATGACAGATTAATTAAAATAAAAGTTAGTACATTTTAGTGCTAGCTTTTTATATACTTTAAATTTACATAAGAGTCATTACAGTATAAAATAGATAGGGAAAATATCACAATAACAAATAGAGGAGGAATATGATGAATACATTAATTTATTTATTCTTCTTTGTAATAGGTGTTCCAGCATCTATACCAATGATTATAACAAATGCACCTTTATTATTTGTTTTTACATTAATAATTGCCTTAACAAATATGATTTTCTGTTTTGTGTTTGGTAAGCTTTTAAAATTCAACTTAGAAGACATAGTATTAGCATCTAATGCTAACATAGGAGGTCCAACAACAGCAGTAGCTATGGCTATTTCTAAAGGATGGACAAAACTTATTGGACCAATTATGCTTATTGGAACTTTAGGGTATGTAATAGGAACTTACTTTGGGATAATTGTAGGTGGCTTATTAGGAGCATAGTAATGAATAAAGCATTCATATACACATGGTTAGATATTTAAAGATGTGTAATATGGGTGCTTATTATTTTTGGCTTTATAATGAAATATAGATAGAAGATTTTTATAGGGAGGAATTAAAAAGTGAAAGAAAATAAATTAATTATGAAGCTATTAAAATAGATTGGAAATGGTAATAAGCTGCCTATACATGAAAAGTGGAGGTGGTTTTTTATGTTTAAGATAAAAGTAAAGCTTTAGAATGTATATTTAAAGACAAAGTATTGATAAAAAAATATCAAGAAATAATAGAAAATGTGATAAAAAATAGAATAAGTGCTAAAAAAATACTAAAAGCGTGATAAAAATCACGGTAATAAGTGGTAATGTAAGTTATTATATTAACAAGAGATAGTTATAAAAATAACAAATGATGATGGAGGAAATTTAATGTTTAAGGAAGAGTTTAACAAAGTTGCAGGTGCAGCTAGTGCAAAAAATCAATTATTAAAAAATAATAAGCTAGGATATTTTATTTCATCTATGTTAGCAGGAATCTATGTAGGTATGGCCATAATGCTTATTTTTACAATTGGAGGATTACTTACAGCAGCAGGGTCAGCAGCCACTAAGATCATAATGGGTATTTCTTTTGGAGGAGCTTTAAGCTTAGTTGTTTTTGCTGGCTCTGAATTATTTACTGGTAATAATTTTATCATGACAGTTGGATCATTAAATAAAGCTGTATCATGGATAGATACTATAAAAGTGTGGGTAGCAGCTTTTATTGGTAATTTAGCAGGATCAATACTTGCAGGATATATGTTCTATTTAACAGGGCTTGCTAAAGGATCAGTTGGAGAATTTATTGCAAATACGGCAGCTACCAAGATGAGTTTGCCAGCTAGTGAATTATTCTTTAGAGGGGTATTTTGTAATATACTAGTTTGTTTAGCAGTATGGTGTACTTTTAGATGTAAAGATGATATATCAAAATTAGTAATGATATTCTGGTGCCTATTTATCTTTATAACATGTGGTTTTGAACATAGTGTTGCTAATATGACATTACTTACTATAGCACTTTTAGCTCCAGGAACAGCAGCAGTAAGCATATCTGGATATATTTATAATATAGGAATGGTTACTTTAGGTAATATGGTTGGAGGAATACTATTTGTAGCAATTCCATATTACTTAATATCAAAAAAATCACAATAAGATAATTAATAAGAGCTCTAATTTAGTTTGCTAAATTAGAGTTTTTTTTATTAAAATGTATAAGAAAATAATATGATAATATAGATATGTTATTGTATATTATAGATAGAAGAAAGGTTGGAATTGAAATGATAAAACCAATTATGAAAGATGTATTATTTTTAGCACAGAAATCAGAAGAAGCCACTAAGGATGATCTATATATTGTTGATGATTTGATAGATACATTAAGAGCTAATTTAGATGATTGTGTAGGTATGGCTGCAAATATGATAGGTGTTAAGAAACGTATTATAGTATTTTCAGTAGGAGAGATGATAGTTCCAATGATTAATCCTATAATAACAGATAAAAAAATTCTTATGAAACGGAAGAATGTTGTTTGTCACTAACTGGATTTAGAAAGACTAATAGATATGAAAGTATAGAAGTTGAGTACTTTGATAAAGAGTTTAAAAAACAAAAAGGAAAATTTACAGGATTTGTAGCTCAGATTATCTAGCATGAAATTGATCATTGTAATGGAATAATAATTTAATAAATAATTATTTAATAGTAATGAAGCACTTTTAATGCTTCATTTTTTCTTCAATAAAAAAATAAAAAACGGTGTTATGATGAAAAATAGAATAAATCTGAGAAAAATGGAAAAAAATGATTGACCAAACTTAGTGTAAATGATAACATAAAAATGTTAAAGAAAGGTTGTGTGTTAATGTGAAGCTATATATTAAAAAAATATTTTGTTTTTTATTAGGATGTTTTATTATTCAAATAGGATGTGCTGCTTTTATAAATGCAAATACAGGGGGAGATTCTTGTGTAGTATTTATTCAAGGAATAAGTAAGGCATTAAATATTACTGTTGGTTCTGCAAATTACATATTTATGTTTTGTGCTTTAGTACTATTATTAATTTTTGCAAGGAATAAAATAAGTTTAGGAACTTTTTTAGCTACACTTGCTGCAGGAATGTTTTTAGATATAGCCAATGAAGCTATACAAAAGTTATCTATTGAATCAATGCCTTTTGTGGTACGTATACTTGTAGTTGCTATAAGTTGTGTAGTTATTTCTATTGGTTTTTCAATTCAAAAAACTGCTAATTTAGGAGTGGCGCCACATGATGAAATTCCATTTGTAATTTCAGAATCATTTAAAATTCAATATAGATGGATTAGAATTTGTTTAGATTTAACATATGTAGTTGCTGGATACTTATTAGGTGGAGTTTTTGGTTTAGGAACAATTGTAGCAACATTACTTTTAGGACCTACAATTCAATTTTTCTTACCTATAGTTGAAAGACCAGTAAAGAAGTTTTTAGGTACTAGTACAGCAATAGTTTAGTTATATAAAATATTAAAGCATTAATAAAGAGAATGCTTTTTTTGGACAAGATTTTAATGATTTAATATACATATAAAAAGAGTTAGGAATTTTCCTAACTCTTTTTATTTAGTAAGGACTTAATCCTTATTAGCAGCTGTGTTGCTAGCACAATTATAGGCACAAGAAAGCATGTTCACAGGTGATTCATATGGCTTTAACCATTCTTTTTTTACAGCTAATGCTGTAAGAGCTGTATGACCTTCTACCATTTGACCTATAGCAGCAGAGTAAATAGCTCTAAGTTCAGGAGTAGTACTTGTTAAAGCAGAAGTAAGATAAAGCATTGCTCCATCTTTTGCTGCTGTCATCATACTTTCAGATATTACCTTATCATCAATATTTACATTGTCTTTAATCAAATCTCCAATTACTTTTAGCATTTTACTATTCCTCCTTATTAGTTAAAATGTTATTTTCATTAATGAATTGAATTAATCCATTTATTCTTCCTTCTGCAGCTAGAATGCTTGATTCTGACTGTCTCTTTAAATCTTCATCTGTAATTACAGTGTTTAAAGCTCTTTGCATTTTAAGGCCGTCGCTTTCAGCTTTTAATATAGCTGTTAAAGATAAAATTTCAACTTGTGAAAGTTGCTTCATATTGATATCACTCCTAATAAAATTTTTAAAAATTAAAAAACATATATCTTAGGATGTGTCATAAGCTTTAAATTATCCTAGGAATTTTATGCAATAAAAATAAAATAAAATTATATTGACTTATTCCGACAAAAAAGTATATAATGTCTTCAAGAAAACTAGTCCTTTAAATTTAGTCCAGAGAGACTAATAAGGTCGAAAGAATACGGCAGATAAAATAATTAGATAGAATTAAAGAATAGCGTGATATATGCAAAATATGAAAGTATTTTACGTGCTTAATATGAATATCTAATTATATGTGTAAACGACCTTTCTATATTTTTAGAAGGGTCGTTTTTTGCACATAAGTACTGGTTTTCCTAAATATACAATTTAGGAGGATTAAAAATGGAAGAAAAATTAATAATGGAAGAAAGAATAGATGATCATGATTATGCTTTAGAACATGTTCATCAGAAAGATAAAAAGGGATTCTTTTCAATGTTTGTAGTAATGCTTGGTTTTACATTCTTCTCAGCAAGTATGCTGACAGGAGGAAACTTAGGGACAGGCTTACCTTTAAAAGATTTCTTTATAGCAGTAGTTATAGGTAATTTAATATTGGCATGTTACACAGGAGCACTGGCATATATAGGGGCAGATACAGGACTTTCAATGCATTTGCTTGCTAGATATTCTTTTGGAGAAAAGGGATCATATGTAGCATCATTTATAACTAGTATAACTCAAATAGGTTGGTTTGGAGTAGGTATAGCAATGTTTGCAATACCAGTGGCAAATAGATTTAATATAAATTTATATCTTTTAGTAGCAATTACAGGTATATTAATGACGGCAACAGCTTACTTTGGAATGAAGTCACTAACAATATTAAGTGCTATAGCTGTTCCAGCAATAGCAGTATTAGGTAGTACATCAGTAGCAATGGCAACAAGTTCAGTAGGTGGAGTTCAAGGATTAATGAACATAGAACCAACTACTAAAATGGCATTAGTAACGGCGGTAACTTTATGTGTAGGTTCATTTATAAGTGGAGGAACAGCAACACCAGACTTTGCTAGATTCTCAAAAAATAAAAAAGTTGCAGTATCAACTACAGTTGTAGCATTCTTTATAGGAAATTCATTGATGTTCTTATTTGGAGCTGTAGGAGCAATGGTTACAGGAAATTCTGATATAGCAGATGTAATGTTCTCTCAAGGATTAGTAATACCTGCAATATTGGTTTTAGGATTAAATATATGGACAACTAATGATAATGCTTTATATACATCAGCATTAGGACTTTCAAATATAACAAAGCTTCCTAAAAAGAAATTAGTAATAGCATGTGGATTAATTGGAACAGTAGGCTCAATATGGCTAAATAATAATTTTACAGCATTCTTAACTTTTCTAAATTCAATGCTTCCTCCAGTAGGTGGAATAATAATAGCAGATTACTTCTTTGTAAAGAAAAGAAAATATGATACTATGGATAATACAAAATTTAAAAATATAAATTGGATTGCAATAGTAGCATTTTTAGTAGGATTTATAGTGGCTAATGTTGTGTCGGTAGGAGTTATAGCATTAAATGCAATAGTAACAACAATTTTAGTTTATGTAATAGGAACAAAAATAACTAACAGATAAGGTGATAATATTATGTTAATTAAGAAAGTAAGACTTTTAGATAGAGATGGATTATTTGATATAAGAATAACAGATGGAAAATTTGAAGCAATAGCTGAAGAAATTCAAGCTAAGGAAGGTGAAGAAATTATAGAAGGAAATGGAGCATTAGCTTCAGCTCCTTTTATAGAACCACATATTCATTTAGATACTACATTAACAGCTGGAGAGCCAGAGTGGAATAAAAGTGGTACGCTTTTTGAAGGAATTGAAAGATGGTCTCAAAGAAAAGAGTTTTTAACAAAAGAAGATGTTAAAAATAGAGCTAAAAAAGCTATTGAATGGCAAGTTGCAAATGGAATTCAATTTATTAGAACTCATGTGGATGTGACTGATGAGAGTTTAGTTGCATTAAAAGCAATGGTAGAAGTAAGAGAAGAAGTTAAGGATTATGTTACTTTACAAATAGTTGCTTTCCCACAAGAAGGAATTCTTTCATATCCTAATGGGTTAGAATTAGTTGAAGAGGCTATAAAATTAGGAGCAGATGTTATTGGAGCTATACCACACTTTGAGTTTACAAGAGAATATGGGGTAGAATCTATAAATAAGATTTTTGAATTAGCTAAAAAGTATGATGTATTAGTGGATGTTCATTGTGATGAAATAGATGATGAGCAATCAAGATTTTTAGAAGTTGTAGCAACAAGAGCTTTAGAAAGTGGTTTAAAGAATAAAGTAACAGCAAGCCATACTACTGCTATGGGTTCATATAACAATGCATATACATATAAACTTTTTAGATTATTAAAGATGTCAGGAATAAACTTTGTGTCTAATCCTTTAGTAAATACACATTTACAAGGAAGATTTGATACATATCCAAAGAGAAGAGGAATAACAAGAGTTAAAGAATTAAATGAAGCAGGAATTAATGTATGCTTTGGTCATGATGATATATTTGATCCATGGTATCCAATGGGAACAGGAAATATGTTAGAAGTAGTTCATTTTGGTTTACATGTATGTCAGATGATGGGTTATGATGATATAAATGAATCATTAAAATTTATCTCAACTAATAGTGCAAGAACATTAAATATAGAAGATAAATATGGAATTGAAATAGGCAAGCCAGGGAATTTAATATTACTAAATGCTGAAAGCGGATATGATGCCGTTAGAAGAAGAGCGGAAGTCTTATATTCTATAAGAGAAGGAAGAGTAATTGCTAAAACTATACCAAGCAAGTCCTATATAAATATGAATGAAGAAAAAGAAGTGACATTTAAAAGATAGTGGAGAATGTTTTTAAAAAGAGTTAGTGCTCATAGCTAGCTCTTTTTTGGTAGAGGAAAATTACCAGATGGCTGATGGAAGAGCAAGGTAAGTAATAGAATTAAATGTAAGCTATTTACTTCTAATTACCCTATGATGCTTGAACATATAATAGAAGAGGCTAAAAAGTACCAGCAGAATATAAAAGATCTTGAAAATAATATTGATATAGAGCAATATAAAATTAAAAAAGTAGAGAGATTTTGGAATGAAATCTTCATGGAGCATGCCATGTTTATTAGAGGGATGCTTGATCCAAGTGAAGAAAAGCTCATAAATTCTGCTGATAAGTTTGCTAAGAAATTTAAAGAGTTAATGAAAAAAACATCTGATATTAATGAAGCTACCAGTACCACTATTGTAAGTGATACATTGATTGAGACAGCCAAATTAATTGATTTTAAGAAGGCAGCCACCAAGGGCATATTAGGATGTGAGATAAAGTCAATAATCCTACCACTTCTTTCAGACCATGTGCTAAGGGAAGCAAATCATTATTTAAGGATTTTAGAAGCTTATGAAGAATAAAGCTTTAAATAATGTAGCAGAAGAGCAGGTTTTTTACCTGCTCTTATTGATTTTAAATTATATATAAACCTAAATCTTATAATCATATAATAATCACAAGTATAAAAAATAGATTTCCTTTTTATTATATGATAACATAATAAATATATTTATATTATTTGAAAATTTATTAAGAGAATATATGGTTAATATAAAAATGAAGATAATTGGAGGTACATAGTGGGTAAAAGAAAGTGTAAACAATGTGGAGAGGAATTTACACTGACAGATTCAGAAATAAAATTTTATAATGATAAGGGTCTTAATCTGCCAAAGAGATGTAGTGAATGTAGAAAGAAAAATAAGAATATAAATAATAATGAAAAAGAGAGTATAAAAGAGACTAATATCCAAAGGATTAACAGTAAGAATAAAAGTAAAAAATTTAGAAATATTATTATAGTGGCAGTAGTACTTCTTTTATCATTTATAGGTAAGGTATTTAATATAAATTTTGATGCCTTAAACATAGGAAGTGTGCTACAAAGCCAAAAAGCAGATGGTGTTTTAGAATTCCGTAATGATAATTTATGGGAGGAGCATTTCTTAAAGCATGGTGGTGAATTTGGTTATACAACAAAAGAAGATTATTTAGAGGGGGCTAATGAAGTAGTAACTTCAGCTTCTTCTAAACATAAGCAGGAAGCAGAAGACGGAGATGATATATATTATGATGCAGAGAATAATGAAATTGTCTTTGTATCAAAAGATGGATATATAAGAACATATTTTAAGCCATCTGATGGAATTGAATATTATAATAGACAATAGAAATAAAGAGGTGGAATTTTAGCTTAAGGGGAAAGTTTAATATGGGGGTAAATCTTGTAAAACATAATATATTAAAAGCATTGATATTTTTTGCCATACCAATTTTGATTTCTAATATATTTCAGTTATAATATTTGATATTCTTATTATTATCATATTTTGAAATATATAACATAAAAACTAGCTATCTGTGATAGCTAGTTTGTTTTATTTACAATTTGGATTTTTATGAGAGAGATTCTCTTGTACGTGCATTAGTGTTTCACCAAATCTTTGATAATGAACTACTTCTCTTTCTCTTAAGAATCCCAGAATTTTTTTGATTTCGTAATCATCTGTTAAATTTAAAAGCCATTCATATGTTGCTCGAGCTTTTTGTTCTGCAGCTAAATTTTCATGTAAATCAGCTATTACATCACCTTTAGATTGAAAAAAGGTAGCACTCCAAGGATTACCTGTAGCATCTGTAGGATACACACCTTTACCATGATCTGCATAATGGCCAGCAAGACCTGCTTTTTTTATTTCATCTATTGTAGAGTTTTCCATTATTTGATGAACCATTGTGGCAATTATTTCAACGTGGGCCATTTCTTCTGTGCCAATATCATTTAGCATACCTTTAGATTTATTGGTAGGCATAGAAAATCTTTGGCTTAAATATCTTAGAGCTGCTGATAGTTCGCCATCAGGGCCACCAAATTGAGTAATAAGAAGTTTTGCCATACTTAAATCTGAACATTTTAAATTAACAGGATATTGAAGAGTTTTTACATAGCACCACATATATTATTCACCATCCTTACATTTTTCCCATGGCCAAGGGGTATCTATCCAAGCTTTAGGATTTTGCATATAAGCTAATCCGAAATTAATTAAAGGACCATATTGTTGTTCGTATTCATAAATTGCTTTTTTTAATTTTGAAGACATTATTTCATAATCTTCAGTGGATTTTTCGCAACATGGGAAACTGTCAGTATAAAGATTTAAATCAACACAATAAAATAACATTTTTCTAATATTATTTAATAAATCTTCTCTATCCATCATTTAACCCCCTTAACATATTTTACATCGCAATAAGGGCTATAAAGATCTTTAAAAATAGTGCCAGCATAAAAAGCATCACTTAAATTAAATAAATGTTCATAAGGCTGTAAAGTAATATAAGGTTTTGCATATATATTGGGAGCAAATACTTTATAAGATTCATAGCAATTTACTTTTGGATTACAGGCTGTGTTACAAGAAGCATCACAAGGATCATTCATACAATCATTACATTTTATACAATCGTCTTTTCTATAAAAGTACATGATATATATCCTTTCATTAATAAATATTGTACAAGATAATATTATGCAATAAAAAGAGAAAAAGTGTTAAAAAATAAAAAGTAGATAAATAAATGTCGATATAATAAGAGTGTTTTTAGTTATGGGGAAATAATGAAATATAAACTTTCCCTTTAAGAAAGAATCTTTAGGATAGTTATAGAAATAAGAATAATAAAGTATTAAAATAGTAATATAATTTTATTTAGAAAGAGAGGGCATAAGGTGTATAAAGATAAAATTGAAGAATATTTCAATATCCATAAGGATGAAATGATTAATGATATATTTAAGCTTATAAAAATAAGGAGTGATAAAGGTGAAGCTAAAGATGGGATGCCTTTTGGTGAAGGACCTGCTAAGGTTTTAGAAGAAGCATTAAGTATGGCAGCTTCTATGGGATTTGTCACTAAAAATTATGAAAATTATGTAGGAGCAGTAGACTTTAATGAAAAAGAAAAGGCATTAGATATTTTAGCACACTTAGATGTAGTACCAGTAAGTGATGAATGGACAGTAACAAAACCATTTGAACCTATAATAAAAGATGGAAAACTTTATGGAAGAGGAGCTTCTGACGATAAGGGACCAGCGGTAACAGCTTTATATGCCATGAAGGCAGTAAAAGATTTAAATATTCCATTAAATAAGAATGTGAGGCTTATTCTTGGAACTGATGAAGAGTGTGGAAGTTCAGATATAAAGTACTATTATAATAGAGAAGAAGAAGCACCTATGACTTTTTCGCCAGATGCAGATTTTCCTCTTATAAATGTTGAAAAGGGAAGTTTTAAGCCAAAATTTAGAGCAGAATTTGAAGAAGATAAAAAGCTTCCAAGGATAGTTTCTGTAAATTCAGGGGTAAAGGTGAATGTTATTCCAGACAGAGCTTCTGCAGTGATAGAAGGTATAAGTTACAATGAGCTTTTAGGCTATTGTGAAAGAAAATTTTTACCTTTAGGTATAACATATAAAATTACAGAAGAAGATAATAAATGTGTAATTAATATAAGAGGTACAGGAGCACATGCAGCTTATCCTGAAAGTGGTAATAATGCACTTACTGCTATGCTTGAATTATTATGTGAAATGCCTTTTGCAGAAAGTGAAGGATTTAAAAGGTTATGTGCTGTAAATAAATTATTCCCACATGGAGACTATAAAGGAAAAGCTATAGGAGTGAATATCAGTGATGAAGTATCAGGAGAACTTACTTTATCATTTACTATCTTTGAATATAATATGACTTCCTTAAAAGGAACTTTTGATTGTAGAGCACCACTTTGTGCTACTAACGAAAATTTAAGAGATGTTGTGGCAAAGAATTTAAAGGATAATGGTATCATTTTAGAACCATGTGAAGTTTTACCAGGACATCATGTTGATGAAAATTCAGAATTTGTTCAAACACTTTTAAGTTGTTATGAAAAATATAGCGGTCAAAAGGGAGAGTGTCTTGCCATTGGAGGAGGCACATATGTCCATAACTTAAAAAATGGTGTGGCATTTGGATGTACAATGCCAGGAACTGATAATAATATGCATGGTGATGATGAATTTGCCGTAGTAGATGAATTAATTTTAAGTGCCAAGATATTTACTGAAGCAATAATTCAACTTTGCAGCTAGAATATAGTTAAGGAGAGATTGATTATGAAAGCATATGAAAGATTGTTAAAATACGTTAAGGTTTATACTATGTCTGATCCAAAATCTGAAACTGTGCCATCAACAATGAGACAATTTGATTTAGCACATATGTTGGTGGAAGAAATGAAAGAATTAGGATTAAAAGACGTAAGAGTTGATGATAAGTGCTATGTATATGGATATATTCCAGCAACTGAAGGATATGAAGATAGAAAAGCAATAGGGCTTATAGCACACCTTGATACTGCACCAGCGGCTCCAGGAGAAAATGTAAATCCACAAATAGTAGAAAATTACAATGGCCAAGATATTACTTTATTAAATGGCACTGTTATATCAGTTAACAAATTTCCACATTTAAAGGAATTAAAAGGAAGAACACTTATAACAACAGATGGAAATACTCTTTTAGGAGCTGATGATAAGGCTGGTATAGCAGAAATACTTACAGCTTGTGAAAGAATAATTAATGAAAATATACCTCATGGAAAGATATGTGTAGGCTTTACGCCAGATGAGGAAGTTGGTAGAGGTGCTGCTCATTTTGATGTAAAGAACTTTGGAGCAGATTTTGCTTATACAATAGATGGAGGTATAGAAGGTGAGATTTCTTATGAAAACTTTAATGCCTCTGCAGCGGAAATAGAAATCCATGGTGTATCTGTGCATCCTGGAAGTGCAAAAAATACTATGATTAATGCTGTGAATGTAGGTATAGAGTTAAATGGAATGCTTCCAGAAGGTGAAAAACCTGAACATACTGAAGGTTATGAAGGATTTTATTATTTAGAAAGTTTCAGCGGCAATACAGATTATGCTAAGATGAGTTATATCTTAAGAGACCATGATAATAACAAATTAGAGGCTAAAAAAGCAACTTTATTATTAGCTGAAAAATTACTAAATGAAAAGTATGGAGAAGGCACAGTAAAGATTACTATATCTGATCAATATAAAAATATGGCAGAACATGTTAAGCCATGTATGCATTTAATAGATAATGCTATAGCTGCCATGAAGACTTTAAATGTAAAGCCAATCATTGAACCAATCAGAGGTGGTACTGATGGAGCTACATTAAGCTATATGGGGTTACCTTGTCCAAACTTAGGAACAGGTGGATTTGCTTATCATGGTGAGTATGAACATATAACTGTTGAAGGCATGGATATATGTACAGATATAATAGTAGAAATCTTAAAAAATTACGCTAAATAGTTATGAATTAAGCCAAATTTAAATGGCTGCAGTAGAGGAAATATTGCAGCCATTTTCAGGAGGCTTTTTTTATAAGAAATCTAAAGATAAAGCAGGTGGGAGAATGAAGGTGGATTTTGCAAAATTAAAAGGAAAAGTCATTACCAAAGATGATTTTGCTTATGAAGAAGAAAGGCAAGGCTGGAATAGAGGAGTAGAAAAATATCCGCTAGCAATAGTTTTTTGTAAAAATGAGGATGAAATAATAGAGGCTATGGCCTTTGCAGCAAGAGAAAAATTACCTTTTAGGATAAGAAGCGGAAGACATCATTATGAGGGATTTTCCAATGGTAATGATATCTTAGTAATAGATATAAGCTTAATGAATAAAATATACATAAATGAAGAAGAAAGAACAGTTACCATAGAAGGTGGAGTAAGAAATAGAGAACTTTATGAAGCTGTTTGTGGTGCCGGCTATCCATTTCCAGGAGGAGGATGTCCAACAGTCGGGGTAGTTGGTTTTACCTTAGGTGGAGGTTGGGGATATTCTAGTAGGCTTTTAGGATTAGGGATTGATAGCCTTTTACAAGTGGAGCTCATTAATTATAAAGGAGAAAAAATATTAGCTGATAAAAAGGTTAATAGTGATTTGTTCTGGGCACTTAGAGGATGTGGTGGAGGAAATTTTGGTATTGTTACTGCTATGAAATTTAAACTTCCTCATAAAATTAATAAGGCTACCTTGATAAATATAGATTATCCTAATTTAACTATTGATGAAAAGGTTCTAATATTTAAGCTTTGGCAAAAGGAATTTAAGAGCTTAGATATAAGGCTTAATTTAAAAACTGCCATATATAATTCCATGCATAAAGGTACTGGGATAAAAATTACAGGGCTGTTTTATGGTAATGAAAAAGAGACTATGGAAGCTTTAAAACCATTTAAAGATATAGGAATAAATAGTGATTTTAGTCTGGAATATATTACTGTTCTTGAAGCCAATAGAAAAATTCAAGATAGTCATCCAGAGTATGAAAAATATAAGTCATCTGGAAGATTTGTATATGATGATTATAGTGAAGAGGAAATAATTAAGATGGTGGATGTTATTTCAGATATACCTAAGTCAGCTGAATATGCAGCAGTGTCTTTTTATGGGCTAGGAGGAGTAATAAAAGAAATACCTAAAGAGAATACTAGTTTTTACTATAGAGATGCTGAAGCAATAATGGGCTTCCAAGTATTATGGGAAGAGCAAAAGTATGCTCCAGAAAATAAAAAATGGATGTTGGAAAAGTTTAGGCTATTAAAGACGATGACTAAAGGTTCATTTATTAATTTCCCTTTAAAGGAATTAGATAGTTATGAAGATGAATATTATGGTCCGTTTAAAGAAAAATTAAGAAAAATCAAAGAGAAATATGATCCATATAACTTTTTTGATTTTGAACAGTCCATAAGGTTATAAGAAGAAAAGGGGATAAAAGTTCTTAATGAATTTTATCCCTGGTTTTTATGAAAAAATTATTTGACAATGCATTGCTTATGACCACATGTGTCACATTTGTAATAATTTTTACCATATTGCTTATTATCATATGCATAATTGAAATCCTTCATTGTATCGCCACAAATTGGACAAATCAATGAAGCATTAGAGCTTTTTTTTTCAATTTTCATCTTTAATTACCTCTTTTTATTTTTATGTATAATATTTTAGTTGAAATGAACAGTAAAATAAATAAAAAAATTAGGTAATAAATGATATTTATAAAAATATAGATAGTTTTTACAAAAAGTAATACAATATTTTTAAAAGCAAAAAAGAAAGGGGTCAAAAATATGATTTTTGAAACAAATATAAGTGATTACTATAAAGTTGTACAGTCTAGTGATGAATGTTGCTATAAATACATATTAGGCAAGTTACAGGAAGCCAAAGAAATTTACATAATGGCTTTTGGCAAGAGTCAGAGAAATATTCAGCTTATGGATTCATTAAAGTCTTTAAAGGGGAAAATAACATTAATATCTGATATTGAGACATTAAAGGATGAAAATATAAAAAGAATAATAAAAATAGATAATAGTTTTAATTTAGATAAAAATAGTAAAATAATAATGACTGAAAGAGCTGCTTTTATAGGAGCTGAATCAGGAAATTTTAGTACAGGTTTTTTAACTATAGATAGTGATATAGTTGATGAATTAAGAGATAATTTATTTACGGAAGGAGATTCAGCATATAAAGGTTATGAGTTTACTAAGATAGAAATAATATTTATGAGCTATTACTCAAAGATTAATAGGATAATTGAAGATATAATAAGTGGGGCATTCAAAGAAGATGAAAAAGGAAATGGATTCTATAATAGCAATGATGCGTATATAAAAAGTGATGATATAAAATGGATTAATAAGACTATAGATGAATTTAATATCACTCTTGCTAATATAAAAGAAGGTGAATTAAAGAGAGCTTTAGAAGATACTTTTGATAAGGAAAATATAAGAGCTTTAAAGAATATATGTGTAGTTGATAGTGAGATGATGAAGCTTGCAAATTTAGGGTTAGATGATATTGAAAAAAGAAAAGAATTTTCTTTAAAAGCAGAAAAGGATATAACAGAATTATATGATAAGTTATCTATATTTAATGAGGAATTATATGGAGTAGTTGAACAAATGATAGATATAAAAACTAAACAATAATTATATATTTAAAAATATATTTTGGGGAGGAGTATAAATTGAGTAAAATAGCAATAATATCTGATATTCACGGAAATATGCCAGCTTTAGAAGCTGTATTTGATGATATAAAGAAAAATGATATAGATAAGATAATATGTCTAGGGGACTTAGTTGGTAAGGGCCCAAGCTGTAAAAGAGTTATAGATTTTTGTAGATATAAATGTGATATTGTAGTTGCTGGAAATTGGGATAAGTTTCTTTCTCATAAAATGGAGGAAAGAAATAAGTGGTATTTAGATAGGATAGGTGATGAGAGACTACAATACTTAAGAGGTTTACCAGAATCTGTAGGATTTTATTTAAGTGGAAGATTTGTTAGGTTATTTCATGCTCATAGTGAAGATGTGTATTTAAGAATGTATCCTAATCTTGAAATTGAGGAAAAGTTAAAAATGTTTGATATTCCTAAAATCAGCAGGCTAGATAATGAGGGGATTAAATCTGATATTGTTGGATATGGAGATATTCATGGTGCGTTTATTGACTATCTTGAGGATGGAAAGATATTGTTTAATGTAGGGAGTGTAGGATGTCCTTATGATAATATACCAATGGCTTCTTATGTAATACTTGAAGGGGAATATGGCTTTAAGGAGAAGGCTTCTTTTGGAGTAAACTTCAGAAGGGTAAAATATGATAATGAGAAAGTAATAGCAGAAGCAATAGAAAAGCAAATACCAGATTTAGATATTTTCATAAAAGAAATTAGAAGTGGAAAATTTTTGAGATTGTAATTATCTTTATGATTTATATTATTTAACTTTGGTAATAATAATTAGTAAAATAATAATCTTACAAAAGGAGTTAAATTTATGAAATCAGGGGTAATTGAATATATAAAAAATAATGCTTATATAGAGGAATTATTTTTAGATTTTATTAATGAATTTAAAGAACAGTATGATCTTCTAAAAAACAAAGAAAAGAAAGAATTATTAAAAATAAAGGATGAAATTTTTAGAAACTGGCTCTTTTCTTCTATGATAAATGAAACATATATAACTCCAAATTATTTAATTAATAGTATAGTTCAACAAAGGTTTCCAGGCAATTATGTAATTTTACCTGTATTACTTTATGATGTAAAGGATAATAACTTAAATCTTCATGTAGAATTTCAATATTGTAGTTTAGAGGAACATCCTATTATTAATGATATAGATATGTTGATGAATGTAGCTAATCCTTCAATAATATTTCAAAATCAATGTGAAAAAATTTTAACTATTAGTGATAGTGTAGTTAGAAAGTTTACAATTCAAAGTTTGTATTATGTAAATTATCTAGTTCAATTATGTCAGGAACTAAATATTATTGAAGAAATAAGAGCAATAAACTGTAAATGTTTTCAAGTGAGTGGAAGCTATATAGATTTTAAGATGTTGTCGAATAAGGAGAAATTAAATAGGATTTTCCAAGCAACCATTAACATAACCATGAGAAATATAAATAATATTAATAATGTTCAAAAGAAAGCAACAAGAAAGCAGATAATAGAATTTTTAAATAATGACATAAAAGAAGAGGATTTTAATAGGTTTATAGATGAATTATTACCTTTTGCCAATAATTTTATTGAAAATATAGACCAACTTACAGAAGATAAGAATATTTTAGAAACTATAAAGTTTGCACAGGTACTTATGGGTGATAATGTAGGTGCTTTTATAATGGGTACAGAAATAAGAGTGTATTTTGATATTTATTTTACTACAGTATTTTCATATTATTTAGGATTGTTAGCACCAACATATTTAGGAACATTTTTAATTGAAGAAATAATATGCGGTCTTAAGGAAAGTAATGATTTTTTTGAAAAAGCTGCCAATGTTTTTAATGATGAAATAGGTCATAACTTAACTAAGTTAGGTTTAGAACTATTAAAGATGTATGGTGAAAAGATAAAAGAAAATAAAGAATCTAACTTCCATATGAATAATGTGGAAAAATTTGTGAAGCAAGCAAAACACGAAAAAAGAGATGTACTTGAAAAATATAAAGAATGTAAGGAGTTATATGGCAAAGATGAAAATATAATTCATAAATTTATGAACATAATTAATGATAAGGAAGATGAACTATATTATTTTGCAGAAGAACATATTAATAAATTTGCCAAGTATCTTATTGAAGAAAAGAGACTTAAGGAAAAAACAGCTCTTTTATATTGTAGAAATATAGAGTTGTTTATATGTGATTTTTTATGTTATGAAAGTGAAGAAGAACTTAAGAAAATTGATAATATGATGGTTGATAGGTATTTAGGAGAATGGTTTATTTCTACTTGTGCCACCAGTGTAAGTAGCATAAAAGCACAAATTTATGCTCTTAGTCATTATTTTAATTTTTTATATGATGAAGGTTTTATAAGTAATTTACAAAAAAATAAAATAAAGGAAACTATGAAGAATAAAGATAAATATATTCTCAAATATATGGAATATTTAGGATAGTTAAAAGGAGCTGTAAACAAAGCTCCTTTATTTTTAAAAGTATTGCCAGAAATAAATTAAATTTTGCTTTTATAAATATATTTAGATAATATATAAATATATTAAAATAAACTAAGAGGAATGACAGAAGTAATGATTGATAGAGTAGATTCTAGAAATTTTAATTATGATGAAGGCAGAAAAACATTAGAGAATGAAGTTGTGGTTTTTACCGGAAGAGGTTTTACAGTAAGGTGGGAGTTAGCTCAATTTGCAAGAAACTGCAGAGCAAAAGTTGAAAGTACTGTTACTAGTAGAACAACTCTATTAATTGTTGGAGAGAAGCCTGGCGGAAAGCTTATAAAAGCAAAAAAAATGGGATGTAAAATAATAAGTTGTGATGATTTTTATAATATATTAATGGGAAAAGATGAAGAAAATGATATTAAAGAAATTGAATTAAGCTTAGATATATTAAATATATAGCAGGAGCTTATGAATATTGAAAGAGATGGTGATGTTCACCAATAATTATAGAGTTGCTTTTATGAAATAAATTAAGTAAAATAATTTAAGTTAGTGAATTAAAGGATTTTTAAGATAAAAAGTTAAACATAAGTTAAATATGAGGTGATAGTATGAGCGGTATAGCAGGACAAGGATGCCCAAGAATAGTACCAGAAGAGGAAAAGAAGACTCTTGAAGAAATTGAAAGAAGTCTTGTAAAGAAATATAGAAAACCTATATGGTCTAAATTTATTAAAGCAATAAAAGAGTATAAGTTAGTGGAGGAAGGAGACAAAATAGCAGTAGCTATTTCTGGAGGAAAAGATTCGCTTCTTATGGCAAAGTTATTCCAAGAACTTCAAAAGCATGGACAAACAAAATTTGAACTAGAGTTCATAGCTATGGATCCAGGATATCATCCTCAAATAAGAGAACTATTAGAGGAAAACTGCCAACACTTAAATATTCCTGTACATATATATGAATCAAGAATTTTTGAAATTATTGATGAAAAGGCAAAAGATTATCCTTGTTATTTATGTGCAAGAATGAGAAGAGGGTCATTATATAATAAGGCAAGAGAACTTGGATGTAACAAGTTAGCTCTTGGACATCATTATAATGATGTAATAGAAACTACTATGCTAAATGTTTTATATGCAGGTAATTTCAAAACCATGCTACCAAAACTTCAAGCAGATAATTTTGAAGGAATAGAACTTATAAGACCACTTTATCTTGTGGAAGAAGAGTATATAAAGAGATTTATCAGATATACAGGTCTTTGGCCATTAAACTGTGCATGCATGGTTGCAGCAGAGAAGATTGGTAATAAGAGACATGAAATAAAGGATATGATAGCTGAATTAAAGAAGAATTTTAAAGATGTAGATAAATCAATATTTAAGTCAGCAACAAATGTAAATATGAATTCAATTTTAGGATGGGAAAAGGATGGAGAGAAATATTCATTCTTAGCTCCAGAAAATCCTTTAGAATAAAAATATCCATAATATCAATACTATTATTGGAGGTGGTATTATGGCAAAGAAAGATCAAAGAGCAAGTTGGGAACATGAGCGTTATAAAGGGCATAAAAAAAATGATGCTGCTAGAGTACCAGAAGTTAATTCAGTAGGTAAGGAAAAATAAAATGAAGCTAAGCTTAGTAATTCTAGTATAATGGTGGAAGCTGCCTTTTTTGGCAGCTTTTATTAATATATAATTAGATATAGGAGGAAAAATTTATGAGTAGTTTATTAGATATGGATTCTAATATATTAGTTAGTATTGTAAATATGAAGTTAAGAGATTTTTATGATAGTTTAGACCAGTATTGTGAGGATGCAGATATAGATAAAGATGAATTGATTAAGAAGCTATCAAAAGTAGGATATGAATATAATACTCAATTAAATCAATTTAAATAATTTACTCTATAAGAATAAAAGAGTATAATTGTGAAAGAGTATTTAATATTATATAGGTGAGGTGAAACATAAAATGAAATTAAAAAAAAGTTTGAAACTGGCGGCTTTAGTTGCAGCATCAACAGCCTTAGTAAAAATAATATTAGATGATAAAAAGAGAGTTTCAAAAGAAGAGGATAATTAGATAAATACCTAATAAAAAGGCGAACTTCGTCTTTTTCTTTTGTAAAAAAATAAAGGAGGAGCTTATGAAAAAAACTGTTGATTTGGTGAAAGGTGATATATTTAAAACATTATTAACACTATCAATACCAATCTTAGGTACATCTTTTATTCAAATGGCCTATAGCTTAGTGGATATGATGTGGATTGGTAAGGTTGGAAGTGCAGCAGTTGCAGCAGTAGGTACTGCAAGTTTTTTTACTTGGTTTGGCAATTCTTTAGTTATGATTACAAAAACTGGAGCACAAGTAGGGGTTTCTCAAGCTATAGGAAAAAAAGATGAGAATAAGAAGGACATATATATACATACAAGTATTTTTATGTGTAGTATAATTGCAGTAGCATATACAGCATTTTTACTTATTTTTAAGGATGCATTAATTGGATTTTTTAAATTAGGAGATAAAGAAATAATATCTATGGCAACAAACTATTTGGTAATTGTATCATTAGGGATGATTTGTGCTTTTTTGAATCCTCAATTTACAGGGATAATAACTGCTTCAGGTAATAGCAAACTTCCCTTTAAAGTAAATACAATAGGCTTAATTATAAATATAGTATTAGATCCTGTGATGATATTTGGTATTGGTCCTTTTAAGGCAATGGGAGTAAAAGGTGCAGCATTTGCAACAGTATTGTCACAAGTTATGGTAACATTAATATTTATTTATGTATTTTATAAAATGGGTTATAGGATAAATAGAAAGAGCTTTAAATATTTAGAAAAAAATAGTGCTAAAGAAATTATTAAGTGGGGAACTCCTTCAGCAACACAAAATTGCTTATTTTCATTTTTTGCAATGCTAATAGGAAGAATAATTGCAGAATGGGGAGCAACACCTATAGCAGTACAGAAGGTAGGTTCACAAATAGAATCAATTTCATGGATGACAGCAGATGGTTTTTCAGCTGCTTTAACAGCTTTTGTAGGACAAAATTATGGAGCAGGTCAATATGAAAGAGTAAAAGAAGGTTACAAGAAAACATTAATGCTATCATCTATTCTTGGAATATTTGCTACTGGATTGTTGATATTTGGTGGTGAATGGTTATTCTCCTTATTTATAAATGAACCTGAAGTAATAAAGCAGGGAGCAGATTATTTAAGGATACTAGGATATTCACAGGTATTTATGTGTTTAGAAATAACTACTACTGGAGCATTCTTTGGCGTTGGAAAAACTATGATTCCATCTGTTATAAGTACAATTTTTACAGGATTAAGAGTGCCAGCAGCCTTAATTCTTGCAAGTAGCTTAGCTTTAGGTGTAGATGGAGTCTGGTGGAGTATAAGTCTTTCTAGTGTGGTGAAAGGAATACTTTTAGTTATAGCCTTTTATTTCATGGTACTAAAGTCCTTTAAGAAATTAAACAGTGAATGTAGCTGCGTTAATTCAATTAGTTAAATTGTCACAATTTAGTTAATAATGAATTAATGATGAATTAATAATGAAACTTAAAAAGTTTCTGATAAATAATATTTTCTAAACTCTATTTAAGAAAGTTTATTTATTAATTCATCACTCATCATTAAACTAACAGTTGGGTCTTGTTATTTTATAAATTTCATCAGTATGAGAAGTTATTTTTTTAAATATATATCCTTGAGATTTATAATACTTAATTATACTAGGAAGAGCTTTGGCAGAATTAATATTAATATTTGAAGTATGCATTAAAATTACCACCGTATCTTTAGTAGAAATAGCTCTATTTAAAATTTGTTCAGGAGGAGAATTAGGGTTAGCGCCATCTAATGTATCCTGAGTCCAATCGTAAATAGTGAAGCCGTTTTGATGTACACAATCAACCATGGTTTTAGTTAATTTATAGGTACTATTATTGCTACCAAAGGGAAATCTTAAAATAGTGTAGTAATCCCCTGTAACCCTAAATAATTCATCTTGACATTTTTTCATTTCATTAATGAAATCACCATTACTTCTATACAAAATATTTCTATCATGAGAAAAACTATGTAGTCCTAAGCTGTGACCTTCATTTTTCATTCGTAAGATAATATTTTCTTGTCCGCAGACTTGATTACCAATTATAAAAAAAGTTGCAGGAATATTTTCTTTTTGTAAAGTGTCCAAGACTTCTTGGGTTACTTTACCTCCAGGACCGTCATCGAAGGTAAGATAGACGGTTTTCTTACTTTCTTCTTCTAGGGAACATTCTTCACATCTCACCTTAAAAAAAGGAGCAATCGACATTAGAAACAACAAGAAAAATGATGTTTTTTTAAAAAAATTACACATAAAAAAGTCTCCTTTCAAAATATAGGAAGTAAAAAATTAAATTAATCATATTTATAGTATTTCCGAATAATATTAAAATAAAGTAGAAAAATATGTGATTTAGCATTGCAAAAAGTAAAGCATCTATGTATAATTAGTTTAAGATTTATCTTTAAAGCGATCCAGAGAGGTCGGAAAGTAGCATATAGTGGTATTCTATGTTTTTTTGTGATATCTATAGCTTCTTACCGACCAGGTAAGGAGCTTTTTTGATGTAAATACCTTTAATAATAGTCCAGAGAGGCTATAAAGGGAGAAATAGAGTTTCTCCTTAAGAAAATTGGCTTTTAGCTAGTTAAGACAAGTAACATTGTTATATTAAATTAAGAGGAGAGTGACCACATATGGTGCAATTTACAGAAGAAATAAGTAAGGATTTAAAGAAAGCGAAAGTTGGAAACGGATTTTTTAAGGGCATATTAGGGTTTCAGCATCTTATTGCAATGTTTGGAGCAACAGTATTAGTACCTTTATTAACAGGGTTAGATCCAGCAGTAGCATTGTTTTCAGCAGGGCTTGGAACATTAATATTTCATCTTTGTACAAAAGGAAAGGTTCCAGTATTCTTAGGATCATCTTTTGCATTTATTCCAGTAATTCAAGTGGTGGCAAAAGAATATGGAGATTTAAGATATGCACAAGGTGGAATTGTAACAGTAGGGCTAATTTATGTAATATTATCTTTTATAATTAAGAAGATTGGTGTAGATAAAATTAGAAAAGTATTACCAGCACAAGTGGTAGGACCAATGATAATGGTTATAGGACTTAATTTAATTCCAGATGCATTAAAAAATGCTGGAGTTAATGGATTGTTAGGCGGAGAAACAGGAGCAATAAGAAATGTTTTAATAGCAGCTGTAACTTTAGGTTTAGCTTTAATAATTAAACATTATGGCAAAGGAATGTTAAAGCAGGTAGCAATATTAATAGCAGTAGTTGTAGGATATGGAATTTCATATGCTATGGGAATAGTTGAAACAGGAGCTATATCAGAAGCAGCACTTCTAGCAGTACCAAATTTTACTCTTCCTAAGTTTGATTTATCAGCTATATTAATAATTGTTCCTGTAGTATTAGCAGTATTTATGGAGCATGTTGGAGATATAACAACCAATGGTCAAGTAGTAGGAAAAAACTTTATTGAAGATCCAGGTTTAAATAGAACAATGCTAGGAGATGGATTAGCAACTTTTGCAGCAGGACTAATTGGAGGACCAGCAAATACTACTTATGGAGAAAATACAGGAGTACTTGCAATAACTAAAAATTATGATCCTTCAATATTAAGAATAACAGCAGTATTTGCAATACTATTAAGCTTTATAGGTAAATTTAGAGCAGTAATAGTAACTATGCCAAGCCCAGTTATGGGTGGAATAAGTTTGATGCTATTTTCAATGATAGCTATTGTTGGAGTGCAAACAATAAAAAGAGAAAAAGTTGAGATGAATATTCAAAATATAATAATAATTATAGCCATATTATTTATTGGTTTATCAGGAAATATTTTAAGTACTCCTATAGGAATTAGAGTAACAAGCAGTGTTAGTATTTCAGGATTAAGTTTAGCAGGAATTGTTGGTGTTATTTTAAATCAAGTTATGAATTTAACATATAGAAAAAATAAATAGTATTATTAGAAATGAGGCTGGTTAAAACTAAGCCTCATTTTTTGTCTTTATAGTGAATTTTAATTTTTTATCACAAAATTAGGATTTAAGCATATTATGTCAATATATGATAAAAGGAGAGGTGAAGATGAAAATTAAAATAGATGATGATTATGGAAGTATAGATGATAAAGAGATAGTACCTAATATCACTGAAGAAAATATAGTAACTTATGAAAGTTATGAGGTAGAGCCGGTAGAAAATAATAAAAAGGAAAATGTAGATATTAGAGGGAAGATAAATGTTATATCTAAATTAGGTAGTAAAGATGGAACGTTAATATCTTCTAGTAAAATAAATTTGTACATGTTAAATGGAATTTCACCGAGGCTTATTTCATCAAAATTAACAAATGAAAAAGGCCAAGTTACTTTTGTAAATTTGAAAAAAGGTAGTTATAGAGTGATAGCTATTGTAGATAGAAGATTTTTTCAGAAACCGACATATATGGAATGGAATGAAGTTACAATAGATGAGGAAAATCAGGAAGAAACTGTTCTTGTAATTAATAAGATAAGGAAATGATAAATGAGATGATAGGTTTGTAATTATATCCTATCATCCCAATAAAATATATGATACTATATAAAAAAGGATTTGAATATAGTACAAAAGAAAGGATTAAAATATGAAGATAAGAATTAAATATTTTGAAGAAGCAAGGAAATTGGAAAAGATAAGCAAAGGTAATTGGATTGATGTTTATGCCAATAAAGATGTGTTTGTACCTGTAAATGAGAGAGAGATGATACCGTTAGGTTTTGCTTTAGAATTACCACAAGGATGGGAAGGACATTTAGCACCAAGAAGTTCAACTTTTAAAACATGGGGAATAATTCAAACAAACAGTGTAGGGGTTGTTGATGATACATATATAGGAGATAATGATCAATGGCATATGCCAGTATATTGCCTACAAGGAAAAGACAATGAAAAGAATGGTACTTGGATAAGAAAAGGTGATAAAATAGGTCAATTTAGAATTATGGAAGTAATGCCAGAAATAGAGCTTGAAGAAGTTGATAACTTTGGAAATTCTGATCGTGGAGGATTTGGAACTACGGGGGTAAAATAGATATTTAAAGGGTTTATATTAAAAGTTTTTAATATAAACCCTTTAGTGATATATATAAAGCATAATTTTAAATTTATGTAAATATTAACAAAGTCAATTGTTGTCTTATAATAAATAATGTGGTAAAATTAGGAAAAAATAAAAGCTTTTAGAAGGAGAGATATAAACTTATGAAGTATGTTGATTTAACTCAAATAATAGATAATGATACAAAGGTATATCCTGGAGATGAAAGTTTTAGTATTAAACAAGCAGCAGATTTGGAAAAGGACGGTTATACTGCTTATAATATAAGTACAGGACTGCATGTAGGAACTCATATAGATATACCTATGCATATGTGTGAAAATAGCAAATATATAAGTGAATATCCGCTGGACAGATTTATTGGAAACGGTGTATTAATTAACGTAGTAGAAGAAGATATTATCAATTTAAAGGAAGAATACTATAAAAAGATTAAGGAAAATGATATAGTTTTATTTTACACTGGATGTAGCAGTAAGTTTGGTCAAGATGATTATTTTGAAGATCATCCAGTGATAAGTGAGGAATTTGCTGAATTTTTAGTAGTTAAGAAAATAAAAATGATAGGAATTGATGCTCCTTCTCCTGATAAACATCCATACAATATTCATAAGATACTTTTAAAGAATGATATTGCATTGTTAGAAAACATAACAAATTTAAAAGATTTAGTATATGTTGAAAAGTTTGAAGTTTTTGCTCAACCATTAAAAATTAATGCAGAAGCTAGCTTGGTTAGAGCCTTTGCTCAATATCAGGGGTATTAATTTTAGGAAAAAGCATATGGGGGGAAAAGTAAAATAAGTATGAAAAAATAGGATAAAATATATTTCCTTGTGTAATCTAATTATAATATTTCATCTAAATCAATAAAACATTCACTTAACTATTATTAGCTAGTATTGAAAATATTACTATATTTAAATATAGCATAATTAGACAATTTATGTTATTATTAGAAATAAATATTGATGAGAAAGAGATTATAGCTATATGATTTTAAAGAGTGAACAAATGGATTATAGAGATAAAAACAGAAAACATATTATGTACATGCTATTTACTACAATTATTTTTTTAGGGTGTGCTATCTTAGGAATACAGATAATAGACATTAATAGTATAAATAGTTTGCCTATACTTGAAGACTTGAATTCAATTAATATAGTTATAGGGATAATAGCTATTCCAACTTGCATATTATACTATTATATGTATAGAAATAATGAATTTTTTATATTAACATTATCATATGTAAGTATTTTAATTGAATATATTTATGTGAATTTTATTAATAGCTATAATGTATTAATACAACATTTAATAACATTTACTTTTGTTTTTAGAGTTTTTTTACTTACAATAGCAATTTTTAATGAAGGTAAATATGCCAATAAAATTCTTAAAAATAAGAGAATATCTATTATTTTAGCAATGATAATAAACTTTGTTGTTACATTTATAGAGGTGAAATTTAATGTAAATTATATTTTAATAAGCAATAATAAAATTTTATGGAATATTCTGCAAGGAAGTATATTAATTTACTATTTTATACTACTAATATTATTGTCAATAAGATGTATACGAAAAAATAAGTTTATATATACAATATTTATAACAACTATTAGTATATTTACAATTAGAAGGATATTTTATTTTGATATATTTTTTAAGTATAGTGACAAGATTTTAGAATATAATAAAATGTTAACATTAATTGCTTATACTATATTATTAATTGGATTATATATAGAAGTTATAAGGAAAATTCAGGAAAGTATAAGTTTAAATAATAAAGTAAGTGGTTTTGATGAACTAAAAATAAAATATAAAGAAATAAAGGAAATAGAAAAAGCTAAAAGCCAATTTTTTGCTAATTTGTCTCATGAAATAAAAACTCCTATTAATATAATTTATTCTTGTATTCAATTATTGGATATAAATAAAAAAAATGGTGAAAAATCTTTAAGTGATGCTTATAATAAATATGAGCATACATTAAAACAAAATTGTTATAGACTATTGCGGTTAGTAAATAATCTTGTGGATATGACTAAAATTGATTCTGGATATATGAAGCTTATATTTATTAATTGTGAAATTGTAAGTTTAGTAGAAGACATTACATTATCAATTGCTCCATATGTGGAATCAAAGAATATAAATATAGTTTTTGATACATATATAGAAGAGTTAAAAATACGATGTGATCCTGAAAGTATGGAAAGGGTAATATTAAATTTATTATCTAATGCTATTAAATTTACTGATAATAATGGCAATATTTCGGTTTTTATTGAAGCTGATGAGAAGTATGTTTTTATTAGGGTTAAAGATGATGGTATTGGAATTTCAGAGGATATTAGAGAAGAAATATTTAATAGATTTGTTCAAGAAGATAAGTCCTTTAATAGAAAAAAAGAAGGAAGCGGTATAGGATTAGCTTTAGTTAAGTCATTAGTAGAGTTACATGATGGAGAAGTATATTTAGAAAAAGTTTCTAAAGGCAGTGAATTTGTTGTTAAATTACCTAATATTAAAATTGATGAAGAATTAGATGTTTATAATAAAGTAATGGATGCTGAAAGTAAACCATTGGTACAAAAAATACATATAGAATTTTCAGATATATATGAATTATATTAATACTAAAAAAAGAAGTTTAAATGTTTTAAACTTCTTTTTTGGTTGCGGGGATAGGATTTGAACCTATGACCTTCGGGTTATGAGCCCGACGAGCTACCGACTGCTCCACCCCGCGACATCATATATTTAAACGTTTACTTGAGGTATAATTTAATTATATGCCTATAATTTTTAAAAGTCAACTATATATAATTTTTTTATTATAACATAAAGAGAATTTTATAAAAGATAATTGCATAGTTAACTAAATAATAAAAATACTATGAAGGTATATTAATTTTAATTTGATAAAAAATAATTATATAGTGAAGAAAGGAAAGTGAGGAACTGATAATGAGAAAAATGAAGACAATGGATGGAAATACAGCAGCTGCTCATATATCTTATATGTTTACTGAAGTAGCATCAATATTTCCTATTACTCCTTCATCTCCTATGGCTGAACATGTTGATGAATGGGTAGCTAAAGGAAGAAAAAATATTTTTGGTCAACCTGTAAAAGTTGTTGAAATGCAATCTGAAGCAGGGGCAGCTGGAGCACTTCATGGAGCTTTGCAAGCAGGAACTCTTGGGACTACATATACAGCATCTCAAGGATTATTACTTATGATTCCAAATTTATATAAACTAGTAGGAGAAAGGCTTCCAGGTGTTGTTCACGTTGCAGCAAGAGCTATAGCCACATCTTCATTAAGTATTTTTGGAGATCATCAAGATGTTATGGCAGCGAGACAAACTGGTATAGCAATGCTTTGTGAAGGATCTGTGCAGGAAGTTATGGATTTATCAGCAGTTGCACATTTATCTGCTATAAAAGCACAAATGCCTTTTATAAACTTTTTTGATGGATTTAGAATTTCGCATGAATTACAAAAGATAGAGGTGATTGAAAGTAAAGATCTAGAAGGGTTTATAGACCAAGAAGCATTAGAAAGATTTAGAAGATATGGATTAAATCCAGATCATCCAGTTATAAGAGGAACAAATCAGAATCCAGATGTATATTTCCAAATGTGTGAATCAATCAATAAATATATTGATGCTATACCAGATATAGTAGAGGAATACATGGATAAGATAAAACACATTACAGGAAGGGAATATCACTGTTTTGATTATTATGGAGCATTAGATGCAGATAGAATAATAATAGCAATGGGAGCTGTAACAGAAGTAATAGAAGAAACCATTGATTACTTGATGGATAAAGGTCAAAAGGTTGGTTTGATAAAAGTAAGATTATATAGACCTTTTAGTTATGAAAAATTATTAGCTGAAATTCCTAAGACTGTTAAGAAAATTGCTGTACTTGATAAGACAAAGGAACCTGGAGCTTCAGGTGAGCCTTTATATTTAGATGTACTTAAGGCAGTAAGTGAAATGGAAGATGCACCAGTAGTAGTTGGTGGAAGATTTGGATTAGGTTCTAAAGATCCATATCCATCACATATTGCAGCTGTATATGAAAATCTTTGCAAGGATAATCCAAAGAATAGGTTTACCATAGGAATAGATGATGATGTGACATATACATCTTTAGATGAAGTACAAAATATTGATGTAACACCAGAAGGTATTACTGCTTGTAAATTCTGGGGATTAGGTTCAGATGGAACAGTTGGTGCTAATAAGACTGCCATTAAGATAATTGGGGATCATACTGATATGTATGCTCAAGGTTATTTTTCATATGATTCTAAAAAATCAGGTGGTATAACTATTTCCCATTTAAGATTTGGAGATAAACCTATTAAGTCACATTATGAAATAGATTCAGCCCACTATATTGCTTGTCATAATCAATCATATGTATTTTCATATAATATAGTAGAAGGATTAAGGAAAAATGGTACTTTAGTTTTAAATACTATTTGGAATGAAGAAGAGTTGGAAGAAAAGCTTCCAGGAAGCTTAAAACGTTACATAGCTGAAAATAATATTAATTTTTATACAATTAATGCCGTTAAGATAGCTCAGGAAATAGGCCTTGGTGGAAGAATAAATATGATTATGCAATCAGTATTCTTTAAACTAGCAAATATAATACCTGTAGAAGATGCCATAAGATATTTAAAGGAAGCAGTTGTAACTTCTTATGGTAAAAAAGGCGAAAAAGTAGTGAATATGAATTTTGCTGCTATTGATGCAGGAATTAATTCAGTAAAAAAAATAAATGTTCCAGATTCATGGAAAGACGCAAAGGATAAAGAAGAAAAAACAGAAAAACATTTAACAGATTTCTATAGAGAAATATGCGATCCTATAAATAAATTACAAGGTAATAAACTAGCTGTTTCAAAATTTGTGGAAACTGGAGCAGGAGATACATTTGAATCAGGAACCACTAGATTTGAAAAGAGGGGTATTGCTGTAAATGTTCCTGAATGGATTCCTGAAAACTGTATACAATGTAACCAATGTTCATTTGTATGTCCTCATGCAACAATAAGAGCATTTTTATTAAATGAAGATGAAAGAGAACATGCACCAAAAGATTTTAAAGTATTAAATGCTAAAGGAGTTAAAGATCCAGAACTTAAGTATTTTACAATAGGGGTAAGTCCTTTAGATTGTGTAGGATGTGGAAATTGTGCAGAAATTTGTCCAGCACCAGGAAAAGCATTGATAATGAAACCACAACAAACTCAGCATGATCAAATAGAACCTTGGAATTATGCTACAGATAAGGTTAAAAACAAAGCAAACCCTATGAAGAAAGCTACAGTTAAAGGAAGTCAATTTGAACAACCATTGCTTGAATACTCAGGTGCTTGTGCCGGTTGTGGAGAAACTCCATATGCTAAACTAGTAACTCAATTATTTGGTGATAGAATGATGATAGCTAATGCTACAGGATGTTCATCAATATGGGCTGCAGCAGGAGCTGCTACAGCATATTCAAAGAATCAAAATGGTCACGGTCCTGCATGGGCAAATTCATTATTTGAAGATAATGCAGAATATGGGCTTGGAATGTATTTAGGAGTTAAAGCTGTAAGAGAAAGAATAGCAGGTAATATTGAAAAAGCCCTAGAAAGCGACATGAGTGAAGATGTAAAATCTGTTTTAAGAGAGTGGCTTGAAAATAAAGATGAAAGTGAAGGAACAAGAGAAAGAGCTGAAAAAGTCAAAGCGGTTTTACAAAATGAAGATAGTGAAATAGCTAATGCTATAAAGAAAGATGAAGGCTTCTTAGTTAAAAGATCACAATGGATTTTTGGTGGAGATGGTTGGGCATATGATATTGGCTATGGAGGATTAGATCATGTACTTGCCAGTGGAGAAGATGTTAATATCTTAGTAATGGATACAGAAATATATTCTAATACAGGAGGGCAAGCATCAAAATCAACACCAACAGCAGCAGTAGCAAAATTTGCTGCAGCAGGTAAGAGAATAAGAAAGAAAGATTTAGGTTTAATGGCAATAACTTATGGTTATGTTTATGTGGCACAAGTGTGTTTAGGTGCTGATATGAATCAGACAGTAAAAGCAATTACTGAAGCTGAAAACTATAAAGGACCATCACTTATTATTGCATATGCTCCATGTATAAGCCATGGAATTATATCCGGAATGGGTAATACACCAGGTGAACAAAAGAAGGCAGTAGCTTGTGGATATTGGCAGTTATATAGATATAATCCAGATGTGGCAGGAGAAAAGCCAGCATTTACTTTAGATTCTAAAGCACCAAATTATGATTTATTTAATGATTTCCTAATGGGAGAAGTAAGATATTCTGCTTTAGCTAAGGTATATCCAGAATTAGCAGAGGAATTGTTTGCAAGAACTAAAGAAGATGCTATTAGAAGATATGGTATGTATAAGAAATTATCAGAAACAAATTAAATAATAAAGCATAGCTTTTTAGCTATGCTTTATTATTTACCCTATCTATTTATTATCAATGTTATCTATATATTCTTTCATTAAGTTAGCGGAATTTCTGAACTTAACCTTTTCTTCATCGCTTAATGAAATATCAAGAACTTTTTCAATACCATTTTTTCCAACAATGGTAGGAACACTTAAGTAAGCATTGCTTACGCCAAGATAATCTTCTAATAGTGTGGAAACTGTAAGTATAGATTTTTCATCACCTAAAAATGCTTCAACTATTCTAACTAGTGCAAGGGCAACTGAAAAAGCAGTAGCACCTTTCCTATTGATAACTTCATATGCTGCATTTTTTACATCTGTAGCAATAACATTTTCCGTTTCTTTATCCCATTCTATATTAAATTGTTCTGAGAAGCTCTTAACAGGAATATTTCCGATAGATAGCTCTGACCAAGCAACAAATTCACTATCACCATGTTCACCAAGTACATATCCTTCAACATTTCTACCATCAATTTCAAAGTATTTTCCAAGTAAGCTTCTCAGTCTTGCAGTATCAAGAACAGTACCGGAGCCAATAACTCTGTTTTTAGGGAAACCAGATAACTTATATGTCATGTAGGCTAGTATATCTACAGGATTTGAAACAACTAAAAGGATAGAATTAGGACTTAGCTTAGCTAAGGTTGGAATAAAGCTTTTAAAGATATTATAGTTCTTATCAACTAAATCTAATCTTGTTTCTCCAGGTTTTTGAGCCAAGCCAGCAGTTATAATAATTATATCTGAATTTGCTGTATCTTCAAGGGTTCCCAGTGAAATCTTACAAGGTTTACAAAGGGAACTTCCATGTATTAAATCTAGTACTTCGCCTAAAGCTTTCTCTTGATTTATATCATTAATGATTATTTCGGTGGCAACTCCTTTTTGTAATAGAGCAAAGGCTGTAGTTGCTCCAATTGAACCTGCACCAATGATAGATATTTTACTCATTAATAAACACTCCTTTATAATATTAATAGCCATAAATTTATTATTGTGAATAAATATGAATTTATTCTTTTTCAATATAGTTTATGTTTATGGGGATTATTGTAAAATGAAGAAAAGTTATTTTAATTTTTTGAAAATTTAAAGACAGTGAAAAATAAATGTTATAATCATCATTATAATTGTAGAATACTAAGATAAAAGCAGTAAGGAGAGAAAAAATGAAGTTATTTAGAGAAGCAATAATAATTTTTGGTATATATCTTTTAGGTGTATTAATAGCAGATGTTACTAGATTGCCTATACCGGGAAATGTAATAGGAATGGTTATATTATTCTTATTGTTGTGTTTTAAAGTAATAAAGGTAGAGCAGATAAGTACTATTTCTAACTTTTTCTTAGATCATTTGGCATTTTTCTTTATACCAGCTGGAGTAGGTTTAATATCATCTTTTGAAGTAATAAAAGATATATGGTTACAGTTATTAATTGTATGTTTTATAACAACGGTAATTACTATGGCATGTACAGGTCGAATAGTTCAAAGAATAGCTAATAAAAAAGAAGGTGATAAAAATGGAAAGTTTAATTAATAATATGCTTTTTGGTGTGGTTATTTCTCTAATAGCATTTGAATTAGCATTACTTATCAGAAAAAAAACTGGAATAGTATTATTAAATCCGCTTTTAGTATCAATAGTAATGGTCATAGCATTTTTATTATTATTTAATATAGATGTAGAAATATATAATGTAGGTGGAGATTTTATTAATATGTTTTTAGGGCCTGCAACTGTTGTATTGGCAGTACCACTTTATAATCAATTGGATAATTTAAAAAGATACGCTGTTCCTATAGTAGTAGGGATTTTCTTAGGTACTGTTATAGGTGTAATATCAATTATTATATCTTGCATAATATTTGATTTAAATGGAGAAATAATATCTTCTCTTTTACCTAAATCTGTTACAACTCCTATAGGAATTGAAATATCAAGCCAATTAGGTGGTATTATACCTATTACAGTATTGGCAATATTAATAACTGGAATTATTGGAGCAGTAATAGCACCAATAGTATGTAAAGTATTTAAAATAAAAAATGAGGTTGCCATTGGAGTAGCCATTGGAACATCATCTCATGCATTAGGAACAACAAAAGCTTTAGAAATGGGTGAAATAGAAGGGGCAATGAGTAGCCTTTCCATAGGCGTTGCTGGAATTATGACTGTATTCATAGCACCAACCATATATCAATTATTTATCAATTTCATTGTATAAATAATTGGTAATTATGAATTACGAATGATGAATTGAGGATGAAACTCGAAGAGTTTCTAAAAAATATATATTCTAAACTCCCTTAGGAGTTAATTCATCATTCATCACTCATAATTCATCATTTCCTCAAACTCCCTTAGGAGTTTATTCATTAATTCATCACTCATCATTCGTAATTCATCATTATTTAAATTATGTCTTTTAAGCTGTATTTTGAAAATTCTTCAATGAATTTTTGAAGTGAATTAGAGATAACGCCTTTAAGTCTACAACCACCAGTCATTAAGGGGCAGTTTTCTGGATTATTAAAACATTCAACAATATTTAAATTATCTTCTGTAATCTTAAGTATCTCCCCTAGATTTATATCTTTAGGCTCCATTCCTAGTTTTAAACCACCACCACGCCCTTTGATGGAAATAACATAATTTGTTTTTGCTAATTTATGAATTATCTTTTTTAAGTGATGTTCAGAAATATCTAAAGCATTAGCTAATTCCTCAACAGTAGCTAAGGAATCTTTTTTATCTGCTAAATAAATAAGAGCTCTGAAAGAGTAATCAGTAAATTTTGAAAGTTGCATATATAATCCTCTTTTCTTGTACTAATAAGTAGTATTATTTTATCAAAAAATAATGTAAAATAAAATGTGCATTTTAATTGAACATTTTATTTTATCATGATATAGTATTTATAGAATAAATACAAAAATAATATTTAGGTAGATGGAGGTATATATTAATGATAACTAAAGATATGACAATTGGTGAAGTAATAAAAATGAAAGCAAATGCACCTGAAATATTAATGGGATTTGGTATGGGATGCGTAGGATGTCCATCAGCACAAGCTGAATGTATTGAAGATGCAGCAGAAATTCATGGAATAAACTTAACAGAATTATTAGAAGCATTAAATAAATAGTATAAGTATAGTAATAAACTCACAGAAGATATTTTCTGTGAGTTTATTTTTTTAGAAAGTGTTGACAATTAATGTAAGGAGTATATACTGTATATATATAATATATACAGTAATGACTTTAAATACAGTTGGAAAAGAGGTAATTATGAGAATAGTTATATCAAATAGTTCAGGGATTCCTATATATGAACAAATAAAGGAAGGAATTAAAAGTTCTATTCTTTCAGGTGAATTACAGGAAGGGGAAATGCTTCCTTCTATAAGGCAATTGGCTAAAGAATTAAAAGTTAGTGTAATAACCACAACTAGAGCTTATAATGATTTGCAATATGAAGGATTTGTAACAAATGTTCAAGGAAAGGGATGCTATGTACTAGCTCAAGATAACGAGATGTTAAAAGAACAGCAACTTAGAGAAATAGAAGAATGCTTTGAAAAAGCTGTTGTGGCAGCTAAAAGGGCGCAACTTAGCAGAGAAGAATTAAAAAATATGTTGGATTTTATATTAGAGGAGGAAGGGTATGAATAATGTATTAGAGATAAGCAATGTTACTAAGGATTATAAAAAGTTTAAAATAGATAATATATCTTTTAATTTGCCAAAGGGTTATATTATGGGCTTTATAGGTGCTAATGGGGCAGGAAAGACTACTACTATTAAGCTTATATTAAATATGATAAAGAGAGAATCTGGAGAAATAAAGGTTTTTGACCTTGATAATATAAGAGAGGAAGAAAATATCAAGGAGCAAATTGGTGTAGTATTTGATGAATGCTATTATTTAGAGGATTGGAATTTAAATGATGTTGAAAAAGCTGTAAGTATGTTTTATAAGAATTGGAACAGCAGCATATATGAAAAGTATTTAAAGGAATTTAACTTAGCTAGAGATAAGAAAGTTAAAGATTTGTCTAGAGGAATGAGAATGAAGCTGATGATAGCAGTGGCCTTTTCTCACGAAGCAAAGCTTTTAATCTTAGATGAACCTACTAGTGGTTTAGATCCAGTGGCCAGAGATGAATTTTTAGATATCTTAAGAGATTATATAGAAGATGAAGAAAAAAGCGTAATATTTTCTTCACATATAACTTCTGATATAGAAAAAATAGCTGATTATATAACTTATATAAATAATGGCAAGATTATTTTTACAGGAGAAAAGGATGAGTTTTTAGAGAAATATTGCATTATCAAGGGGGGAAAAGAAGATATCACAGAAAGCCAGAAGAAAGAAATCATTGGCTTAAGAATGCATAGCACAGGTTTTGAAGGGCTTATTGAGCTTAAGAAAGCTGTAGGGTTCTCCAGCAAGGTAATTATTGAAAAAGCATCTCTTGATGAAATTATGATTTATATGAATAAGGAGGCCATGTAATAATGGAAAAAGTTTGTAAGTTTGCAAAATTAGATTTATTTATGGTAAAGCCATATTTGAAGAAGTATATGCTATTATTATTTGCAGTATCTATTCCAGTGATAATAACCACTAAAAATATATATATGATGTCATTTATAGCTATGTTTTATGGTGTAATAATGGTAAGCTATCCTTTTGCCTTAAGTGAAAAAAATAATATAGAGAATTTTTATGGTACCTTGTCATTAAAGAAGCGAAATATTGTTAATGGAAGATATATCTTTACTTTAGGGACAATGATATTTTTTACTATACTTTCTTATATTATTATGATAGTTGGAAATGTGATTTTAAAACAAGGCTTGGAGTATAGTGAACTATTATTTGTTTTAGTAACAGGTTTCTTTATGTCACTTATATTAGTGTCATTACAGCTTCCAGCATATTTTAAATTAGGATATACTAAAGGAAAGATTTTCACTTATGTACCTTTTTTTGTGATAGCAATAGGAGTTCCTCTTCTTGGGAGTTTAATGAGAGAATCTACAGAAAAATTTAAAGCAATAGCAGCATATATAGAAAATAATCCAGTTATGGTCAGCATTTTCTTAATATTATGTGGCTTATTAATATTTGAAATATCTAATATAGTATCACAAAGGCTATATATAAATAGAACTGCATAAAAAAGTATATGGTGAAAACTACCTTGTAACTTTATAATTGAAGCAAGGCTATATCAAATTAGGGTATTGTATAAAGAAATATTGACATTAAAAAAATAGTGAGATATATTGAGGAATATAGAGAGAGTCTGTATTCCTTTTTTTATTTTATAAAAGGAATATATGATTAGTGGAGGATTTGTATGGACGATAAATATGAAGTTAATTCAAGAATATTTAAAGCTTTAAGTGATGTGAATAGATTAAAGATCATTGACTTATTATCATATGAGGAGAAATGTGGATGCAAGATATTAGAACATTTTAATTTTACTCAACCTACATTATCACATCATATGAAAGTGTTAATAGAATGTGGATTGGTGGAAGCAAGAAAGTGTGGAACTTGGAATTATTATAAAATAAGCAATGAAAGTGCTAAGGAACTTATTAAATTTATCAAATCTATCACTAATAAAGACAATGATATTAATGGCAGTGAAATAGAGCAATAGCAGAAAACTTCAGCTATAGCTGGGGTTTTTATTATTTATTCATGAAAACTTATAGATTGACACTATATAGATAGTCATTTATATTAAATATAGATGAATATCTATATTTAGGAGTAGAGTTAAGATGAAAAAGATAGATTTAACTAAGGGAAAAGTAATAAATGTACTAACGGTGCTTGCACTACCAATAATGGCAACTTCACTTTTACAATTCACCTATAATCTTATTGATATGCTTTGGGTTGCTGCATTGGGAAGTGATGCAGTAGCTAGTGTGGGATCATCAAGTTTTTTTGTAGGTCTAGGCTATGCAATAAATTCAATGGTGGTAATAGGGACTACCATAAAACTTGCACAAGCTATTGGCAGGAAAGAAACTGAAAAAGAAAAGGAATACATTAATGCTGGGTTAGTTATAAATTTAATAATAGCATTAAGCTATGGCTTATTATTGATATTTTGTGGAAAAATATTTATAGACTTTTTAAATTTAAATAATACTATAGTAGAAAGAAATTCATTTTATTATTTAGCTATTAATGGACCAATTTTATTTTTTGGATTTTTTAATATGCTATATTCTAAAATTATAGGAAGTTATGGCAACAATAAAATAGCATTAATTATAAGTGCCATAGGAATTGTTTCAAATATAATATTAGATCCAATATTCATATATATATTTAATATGGGGGTATCAGGAGCTGCTTTGGCAACCTTGGTAGCTAATATTATCATGTTTTTATTATATAGAAGAAAATCTATGAGCTTTTTAAGATATTATAGAGGTGTTAAATTAGATTTTGTAAAAGTTAAAGAAATTTGTGTCTTAGGAATTCCAATGTCTTTCCAAAGAGTATTATTTACCTTGATAAATATAGTTTTGGCAAGAATAATTGGTGGTTTTGGTGCAAATGCCATAGCAGCTCAAAAAATTGGTCTGCAGATTGAATCCATAACATATATGGTAATAGGTGGGCTTCATGGAGCTATATCAAGTTTTGTAGGACAAAACTTTGGTGCAGGCAAATATAATAGGATTAAGGAAGGATATAAAACAGCATTAAAATTAGGTATACTTTATTCTTTAATAATGGTATTTGTATTCATATTTTTAAATAGGCCCATAATTAAACTTTTTATTAGTGAAAATGAAACTATAATAATTGCAGCTGATTATTTAAGAATAGTTGCTTTTTCACAAATATTTAGCACTATAGAAACTATATCCAATGGAACATTTACAGGTCTTGGATTACCTAAAATTCCATCAATTATAAGTATTGTCTTTACAGCACTAAGAGTACCTATGGCTTTGATGTTGGTGGGGAGATTTGGTGTAAATGGAGTATGGATGAGTATTTCCATTTCAAGTATATTAAAAGGTATAACATCGTACATTATGTACTTTATTGTTGTTAAGATGAAGCTATAATTTTATAAGTATTTGACCAGATAAATCTAATAGATTATATTAAATATAATTATAGAGAATTTAAGGAAGGAATATAAAAATGTTAAAGAAAATTAAAGAGTTATTTATACCACAACAACTTTTAAAGGGGAATTGTGGTATAGAGAGAGAAATGTTAAGAGTTGATAAAAATGGATATTTATCATTTACAGATCATCCAGAGATATTTGGAGATAAAGTTTTAAATCCCTACATAACTACAGATTTTTCAGAAAGTCAGGTGGAAGTAATAACGCCTGCCTTAGATAAAATAGAAGAAACATATAGTTTTTTAAAGGCACTTTATGACATAGTAGCTTTGGAGATAGGTGATGAAATTTTATGGCCACAATCAATGCCATGTTTTATTCCAGAAGATGATGAAATACCTGTAGCTAAATATAGTGAAGAGGGAAGAGAAGCAGAAGAATATAGAAATAAGCTTTTAAAAAAATATGGTGGAAAGAAGCAACTTATATCAGGAATCCACTACAATTATTCTTTTAATGAAGAAATTATAAGAAAATTATATGAAAGTAGTGACAAGGAATTAACATACAAGGAGTATAAAAATTCTATATATTTAAAGGTTGCAAGAAATTATTTAAGATATAGATGGATTATAGTTTATCTTCTAGGTTCAGCACCTGTAATACATGAAAGTTTTTTAAATGGATGCAGTTGTAAGCTTAAACAGATAAGCGAAGATGGGTATACTTTAGATGGTGCAGTTTCTCATAGAAATGGAGAATGTGGATATAGAAACAAAGAAGAACTTTATCCAAATTATGATACGGTGGAAGACTATGTTGAAAGCATCAATAAATATGTAAATGATGGAGTGATAGATAGCCATAAGGAATTATATAGCCAGGTAAGATTAAAGGCTAAAGAACCTAAGAATTTCTTAAATTCATTACTAGAGGATGGAATTAGCTATTTAGAATATAGAAGTATCGATATAAATCCCTTTGAAAAGGGTGGCATAAGCTTAAATGATTTATATTTCCTTCAATTATTAAATATATATATGCTTATTAAAGAAGAAAGTAGTTATGATAAGTGGCAGCAAGAAGCTGTAAGAAACCAACATTTAGTGGCTAAATATGGTATAGAAAATGTTGAATTAATTAAAGATGGAGAAATAATTGATAGAAGAAGCTGGGGCTTAGAAATACTAAATGAAATGAAGGCTATGAATTCAGAGCTGAATTTAGGAAAAGAAGATATAATCAATGAAGCAATAGCAAAAATGACAGATAGCTCATTAACTTATGCTTATAATTACAAAAAGCTTATAGAAGAAAAAGGATATATAAAGGCTAATGTAGATTTAGCTGAAGGTTATAAGGAAAGTGCGTATAATAATAGATTTAAGTTAGAAGGATTTGAGGATTTAGAACTTTCTACTCAAATATTAATGAAGGAAGCTATAAAAAGAGGAATTAAGACTGATATAGTAGATAGAAGCGAAAACTTTATTTCTTTAACAAAGGGAGAAAAGGTTGAATATGTAAAGCAAGCCACCAAGACATCAAAGGATAATTATGTAACAGTACTTATCATGGAAAATAAAACTGTTACTAAAAAGGTATTGGCTAAAGAAGGTATTAAGGTTCCAGTTGGTGAAGAGTTCGATAGTCTTGCAGAAGCAAAGATTTCTATAAATAATTATATAGAAAAGCCTATAGTTATAAAACCTAAATCAACTAATTTTGGTACTGGAATAAACATATTCCCTGAAGGAACAAATGCAGAAGATATAGAAAGAGCTTTTGAAATAGCATTTAAGTTTGATAAAACAGTGTTAATTGAAGAGTTTATCAAAGGAAAGGAATATAGATTCTTGGTTATTGATGATCAAGTTGTAGGAATACTTCATAGAGTGCCAGCAAATGTTTTAGGTGATGGAGTAAAAACCATAAGAGAATTAGTTGAATTAAAGAATCAAAATCCTTTAAGAGGTAAGGGATATGTCACACCTCTTGAAAAAATAAACCTTGGTGAAAATGAAGCTATATTTTTAAAGCAACAAAATAAGAATTTTGATTATGTACCTCTTGCAGGAGAAACAGTGTATTTAAGAGAGAATTCCAACATAAGTACTGGTGGGGATAGTATAGATTACACAGATGATATACCACAAAAATTTAAAGATATTGCTGTAAAGGCAAGTAAAGCAGCAGGTGCTAAGATTTGTGGTGTAGATATGATGTTGGAGGATTATAGTGATGAAAATACTAATTACGCAATAATAGAAATTAACTTTAATCCAGCAATACATATACACTCATATCCATTTATAGGTACAGAAAGAAAAATTGCTGTAGAAGTACTTAAGTTATTAGAACTTGTATAGAACTTAATTTAAATAAAATATAAATAAAGGAGCTTCTATTAAAGGAAGTTCCTTTATTTGCATATGGAAAGGAAAGTAGATATGAAAGTAGTATGAGTAGACTAAATTATTGAAGTATACTCATCATTCAAGTGTTTATTATATATAAAATATGTAGTATTATAAATTATGATATATATATAGAATGGAGAAGGTAAAATGAAGGTAAATGTAGAAAATATTAAAGTTTTAAAAGTTGAACATAATGGAGAAATTATAGTTTTTAAAAGTGATGATATAGTATCATTAGAATATAAATCAGTATCAATTAAAGGAAGAATTGCACAAATTGCAGATACTTCTATTACAGTTGACTGTAGTACTATGTATAATTCACAAATACATGAAGTTGCTATTAAGAATATAGAAATGATTATTAAAGAAACTGCATTTAATAAGCAAAGAGAAGATACGATAACTGTTGAGAGGACTCCAGTAATTCAATTAGAAGAAAATGAAAGTGAAGCTGAAGAATTAGAATTAAATAATAATATAATTAATGATGAAGAAGAGGACAGAGCCTTAGAACCAATTTTAACAACACAAGAAAAGAACTCATTGACAACTTTAGATGTAAAAGAACAAGAAAAGACTAAGGAGCAAGAAGAGCTAGATGAATCAGTAAGCCTTTTTGGAAATATAAAGAGAAATTATGCACAAGGAATAAGTCCAATATTTAATAAATAAATTTCATTTATTTTATATTAACAGTAGCAATATAAGCTAGTTTTGGCCAGATTCCATTAGTACCTTAAATTCTTCTACAATTTTTTGTATTTAATAAAAAATTCATATAAAGATAAAAATAACTTTATCCATAAAGGAAAGGATAGAGTTATTTTTATGTTTAAAAGTTTAGTAAAAAAATATAATGTTAATTTATATGGCATGTTTAAAAATGGGACGGTAGCAGTTATAACCATGTTTGGTGTATGGATATTATTTGGTGTTAAAAATATAATGATAGCTTTTCCTATTGCATTAACATCAACAGTATTAGGAAGACAGAATTTTTATGTTAAGACTTTCTATAAAGTTATGTGGTTAATTATTTTAGATATGCTTATAGTAGTTACTTCATTTATATCATCATTAAATCTTTATAGTGGAATAATAATAAATTTTATAGCAATATTTTTAATTATGTACAGCATAATTTCACAATATGATTTAACTTTTTATAAGCCATTTGTTATGCTCTATATATTTACTCAATATTCTACGGTATCTTTTAGTGAATTACCAGAAAGGCTTTATTCTGTGCTTTTTGGGGTAGCGGTTATTGTATCAGCAAGCTTTATAAAGAAAATAAATGAAAAATCTGTATTAGGTAATAGCATAGTTGTATATATAAGAATGTTAAAAGAGCAGGTGGAAAATATTAAAAGTAATGACTATTCAGATGAACTTAAAAATAAATGTACTGGAAAGATGAGAGAGTTAACTTATAAAGTATACATAAGCAGACATAGGAAATACCTAACTACCAATATAGGGATTATTCAATTTAATCTTTTGATAAATTTAGAATATTTTAATTTACTTTTAAAAGATATAGCTTTAGAAAAAAGCTTAAAGGAAAAGGAGCTTTGTGATATAGAGCAGCTTTTAGATGGATTAGAAAAATATGCCGCAGGAAATATAGAGGTAGATGATTTAGAAGAAAAAGTTCAATTATTTATTGATGATAATATTAATAAGAGTGAAGTATTCCAAGTTGTTGGGGATATATTTATGGAGGTATATAAGAACATAATGCGTTTATCTGAAATGAATAAAAAAGAAATAAATAAAGTATACAAAGAATGGCAAAGGTCTCATTTAGATATCTTCAAAAATGTTTTTAAAGAATATTTTAATGTAAATAGTATAAGGTTTAAGTTTGCTATAAGAATGTCTATAACATTGACAATAGCACTTTTAGTAGGAGAGTTTTTAGGATTTTATAAAATAATATGGGCCATTATAACAATAATGTCTATTATGCAACCATATTATGAAGATACTATAACAAAAGCAAGAGATAGAATTAAAGGAAATATATTAGCTATATTGATTACTGGAATTATTATTAATATGGTTGATAATAAATTCATAACTATATTAATTCTAATTTGCTCACTATATCTTTTATATGGATTTAAAGAGTATTATAAGATTTCATTGTTTGCAGCTGTGGCATCAATTTGCGTATCTTCACTAACTGAAAATATAAATGTATTAATATTTTTAAGAATAATATATGTAATAGATGGAGTGATATTGGTCTTAGTAGCCAATAAGGTTATATTCCCATACAGGCTTAAAGATGGAGTAAGGCAGCTGGTGAAAAAAATCAAGCTATATAATAAATATGTAATAGAAGATAGTAGAGATTATTTAAATAATAATGAAAATATTAATAATATAAGGGATGTAATAATTCATTTGATGCTTCTTATGCAAAAGCTCAATCTCAGAAATATGCAATATGGTGATGATAAAATTAATCAATTCATAGATATGAATAATTATTATTTAATTAAAACATCCTATGATACACTTTTTAATTTTAATGTTAAAAAGAAAGGAAAAGATAATATCATAAAAGCATATGAAGAATTTAATAAAGCAAATATGGTTTTTAATGGATAGTGATAAAGAAAATAGATTTTTGCATATATAGTAGTGTAGTAATTAATATTGAAAGGAAATATAATGAAATACGAAAAAATATATCTTCCATATTTATTTAATGCATTGGAACCTTATATAGATAAGGAAACAGTAGAAATTCACTATACTAAGCATTTACAAGGTTATGTTGATAATTTGAATAAGGTACTTAAAGGATATGAGGATTTTACAAAGGGTAAAACATTAGAGGATATATTAATGAATCCTAAAAAAATACCTAAAGAAATACGAGAAAAAGTAATAAACAACGGTGGAGGGGTATATAATCATAATTTGTACTTTTCAATTTTATATCCTAAGCCTAAAAGGAAACCAGAAGGAAAACTAATGGATAGAATAAAGAAACAGTATGGTTCTTTTGAACAGTTAAGAGAACTTATAAATGAAAATGCATTAAATAGATTTGGATCAGGATATAGCTTTCTTGTGAAGGAAAAGTATGGCAGGCTTCATGTCATGAATACACTTAATCAAGATACACCACTTATATGTGGTTTTAAACCGATTTTATGTATAGATGTATGGGAACATGCTTATTATTTAAAATATAAGAATTTAAGAGGTAAATATTTAGAAAACATATGGCAGATAATAAATTGGGCCAAGGTAGAGGAACTATATAATGGAAAAGTCTAAAGGCGTATATAAGGAATTTATAACTTTATAAAGTAATGGTAAAAGGAGCCGTAAGGTTCCTTTTTAATATATATAGTTTTCTATGTGACTATGTTTAATGGAGGATAAATATGGAAAAGGTTTTTATGGTTGAAGATGATCCAAAGAATATATTAGATACTTATCTTAAGGTATACTGAAAGATGCATTTTAATATTTTCTTTTTTTTGTTATACTTAATTAATAAGGTAAATAGACATAATAAAAAAGAGGTGATAGCAATGTTTCAAATAGTAAGGATGATAATAGATATAATAAATTTCTTTGCTATTTTTTATATGATTTTCAAAGAAAAGAGATCAGCTAATAGTATAATAGCATGGGTGCTTGTAATTTATATTGCTCCATTGGTGGGATTTATTGCATTTTTATTATTGGGAAGAAAAATTAATAATGCTAATATGTTTGGCATTAAAGAAATTGAATTAAAGTTATTCAAAGATTATATGAGGAAGACACAGAAGGAAGGTTATGTTGAAAAAGACAATAAAAATTATGATATGATTAACTCCATAGAGAGAATGGGATATTCGCCATATAGAGAAAAAAATCAAGTGATGATGTATAGCGATGGAAAAGAATTTTTCAGTGTTTTACTAGATTCTTTAAGAAAAGCTGAAAAGAGTATAAATATAGAATTTTACATATTTAAAACAGATGGAATAGGAAGCGAGATACTATCAGTTTTAGAAGAGAAAGCTTCAAAAGGTGTAGAAGTAAGGCTTTTATATGATTCTGTTGGTAGCAGGACGTTGAATAGAAGAGTACTTAAAAAATTAACTTCATTAGGTGGGAAAACCGGTGAATTTTTCCCATCTTGGTTAAAAATTATAAATTTAAATATGAATTTTAGAAATCATCGTAAAATTGTTGTTATTGACAATAAAGTAGGCTTTGTTGGAGGTTTTAACGTTGGAGATGAATATTTAGGTAAGGATGAGAAATTTGGTTACTGGAGAGATACTCATGTAAAAATAGAAGGTTATGCTGTTAAGGATTTAAATTCGAGATTTTTAGCTGATTGGAGATATGCTACTAAAGAAGAAGTAGATATACAAGAGGTATTTGCAGAAAATAGTATAGAAAGTGTAGGTGATAAGGGGATTCAAATATTATCAAGTGGGCCTAATCTTAGTGATAGATTTGAAATTAAGCTTGCTTATTTAAAAATGATTCAAAAAGCAAGAAATTATATTTATATACAATCGCCATATTTAATTATAGATAATAGTATATCTGATGCTTTGAAACTTGCTGCATTATCTGGTGTGGATGTAAGAATAATGATTCCTGGAAAAGGAGATCATCCATTTGTTTATTGGGCTAATCTTTTCTATGCAGGTGATCTTTTAGATTTTGGTGTAAAGATATATCATTATGATAGAAATGCATTCTTACATGCCAAAACTCTTGTTATAGATGATGAAATTTGCTCTGTAGGTACGGCTAATATGGATACTAGAAGTTTTGAGCTAAACTTTGAAATAAATGCATACATATATTCTAGTGACATAGCATGCAAGCAGAAAAAACAATTTGAGAAAGATATCCTAAAAAGCAATCAGCTTACTTTGGAAATGTATAAAGGAAGAAATAATAAAACGAAAATTAAAGAAGGTTTGTCAAAGCTATTTTCTTCAATATTATAAAATAAGGCTATGTTAGACAAAATTGTTGATATAGGTACACAAAATGAAAAAATCAAAAGAAGATTATTTTTGAGAAATAGTCAAGATTTTGAAAGAACATGATTCAACAAGAATGAGTACAGAGACATATAATAAGTTTATGAATTTATTTTCAGGTTCTGCTATTGGGGTAGAAGGGAGTCGAATAGTGTTTTTTTTGACCCAACAAATGAGGGCTATATATGGAAAATAGCTTTTAATGATTGTGGAATAGAAGGTAATAAGGATAAGTATAATATATATTCATCGTGTCCTAAAGAGTATAAATATCATATTGGTGAATGTATTCAACTATATTGTGAAGATAGAATACTTAAAATGAAAATGTATGATTTAGTAGATGAAGATGATTTTGATTTATACGAAGATGAACTTAATAAAATCAAAGAAATATTTAAGCCTGTTTATGGATACGATTTTCTTTATCATAATATTGGACTGGACGACTTTGGTGGAGTAGTTCTTATTGATTATGGTGAAACTGAGAAAATTGAAATTATCAGCAAAAAGTTTGTAATAGCATAAAGAACTGGAATATTCCAGTTCTTTATAAATTCTATTAATCGACACGTTATTAAAAGATTTTTTACCAGCCGATTACTAAGTTTTTAACTTTAATAGTATAATATGAAATTAGTTTAGTAAAGTCAATAGTTAAAGAGGTGTTTGTATAAGATACTACCTGGTAAAATGTAATTGCAAGCAAGTAAGCTATTAAAAAACTGAGCCTAGGAAATGCTTTATTGACGGTTTTCATGGATATTGCTATAATCTTTTTAAGAATCTAACCGTATATTATTAACACTAAATTGTAAATATATCACTCTATATGGAAGTATATTTCGTTATAATATAACAAAATATATACTTAACGCATAGCGTTTTTAAAAGTACTTTAGGATATAATACCTAGTATTTAAAATTTTATCTATATTTAACACTAAGTGTTTTGTGTGAAAAAGGCTGTATTTCTAAGTAAATCGGTCTCTTTTTTTTGCTTAAAAATTTTTCGTCAAAAAATATGAAAATTTTAGTTGCTTATGTGAATGATTGGTGTTAACATAAAGCTATAAACTAAATGGGAGGTGTACAACATGGTTTTTAGTAATATAGATTATGTTTTTTTATTAAAAAAAGATATCTATATCAGTACTATAGGATATACTCTTTCGATAGCTATAAGCCAGGCAATGTGTAAAGACAAACAGTTGCTAGAGCTACACACTGCAAAAGAAGCTAAACCGTATTCTTTTAGTAATCCCCAGCCAAATGCCAAAAATGGTATTTATGAAAAGGATAGTATATATAGAATACAGATAAAAAGCTGTTCAGAAGTGTTTGCAGATAAAATCATGAAGCTATTGGAGGGCTTTGAGAATGATTATGTTAAATCAATTATGATACAGAGTAAAAAATTTACTGAATATATACCAGTTAAGGAGCTTATTTGTCTAAATCCAGTTATAATTACTCTTCCAAAATCTGAAGATGGTAAGTTTAACGCAAATAAATACGCAAATGTAAGAGATAGGGTGATTATAAATCTATTAAAGAAATATAATCACTTTACTGGAGAAGATGTTGTTTTCGACGATGTAAAGAATATGTTTACGGTAGAAGAGATATTAGGAAGACCTATTCCAGTAAAGATTAAGGGATGTATTTATATAGGAGTAAGGTTTAAATACACTGTTGCTGACAATCCTTTAGCTCAGAGACTTGCATATTTTGCACAATATTGTGGTTTAGGAGAGAAGAACACAATATGTGGGGCAGGGTTTTGTTTGGCTATTCCTAAAACAGGAGGGGTTGTAGAATGTTAGATTTGTTAATAAGAGAAATAAATAAAGATAAGGATAGAGTAGAACGCTTTATAATAGAAAACGCCACTCCTAAGGTTGGTATCTATATTCTAGCAGATATAGATAAGCCGTTTAGATCAGATGGAACTGTTAACTATCTTGTTGTGGATAAAAAAACCAGTAGATTTGTAGAGGCTAAGGTTAATGGGGATTGTAAAGATGTGGATGTGTTTAGAGCTGCTATAGCCAAAAGAGACTCTTTGTCAAAACTATTAAATGCAGCTTCTAATAAAGCTATAGACGTTCCTGCAAAGAAAATACTAAGTACAACCTATCAAGCGTTAACTATAAATGCTAAGACAGCAGCCTTAGAGGGTAAGGAGAAAGATGGCTCTGACACTTTAGAGTGGCTGATAGAACACATTTGTGAAGCTGGGTTAGGATATTATAGAGATATAAAGATAAAGATTTGTGAGGTCCTAGACTTAAAAAACAATAGTGAATACTGTCTAGATATAGTTAAAGACTTAGAATATGCTGAAAGCGAAGCTAGATTAACAGAATTATCCTTAATAGAAGCATACATTAGAGAGAACCTAGGTGCAATTATAGACTTTGCTAAGAATTTAGGGATTCCGACAGGGGGAGTAATAAAGATATTCTTTACATCTTCATCTGGAAGACTTGATGATAGTATAGAAGCCTACAAAAGAGAAGAAGCGTATTACTTCTACAGAAGCCTTCTAAACGCAGATGGAGTAGAAGTAGTTGATAATGAGCTTGTAGGCACAACTGTTTATGGCTTTAATAATAATGCTAAAAAGACTGGCATTAAGCCATTAACAATGAATATAAACCTAAGAAAGTACTTAACTATGGAAAAAGCCATGGATTATAGAACTGCATATCAACTTCTGCAAACAATCTCTGAAAATAATGGTGCTAGAGCGTTTGGATTTAATGTAATGAGAGATACATTACAGTTTGCAGGTGAAGATGTAGATACTATAAGTGAAAACATAACTATAGAAGATTTCACAAAGGATGTGGGCAATAAGGGGCTTATTTTTAGATTACACTTTAAAGAAAAGTATATCGTTAAGGCTACAACCAATGCACATGTGTTTAACCCAACTGAAACTATTGGGAAGAGGAAGGTGCCACTAAAAAACTATTTTGGAGATAAAGAAATTTTATTTAATTTAGATAAGGAAAGTGCGAAAGCAGAGACAGTTGCTGTATCTAAGCCAACAGTAAAAGAGTTGTTAGCTAGAATAGGGTTCTGTTGGTATAAGAACTTAAATACATTCTCAGAATATGGAGCTTACGGTATAGGAAATGAAAGTGGTAGCTACAACCTAGCTAGAGACATGGAAGGTATTTACGGTAAGTATTCGTACGTGCTAGATAGTTTCTTTAAGAGCAAGGTAAGTGATGTAAAACTAGCTAAACGCGAACTAGTTGATTATGTTGATGAGTGTATAAGATGCTATGTAGATAATATGCATGGTGCAGAGAGTAGTATGCAAGGTTTAAGACGTTTGCTTAATTATAAATTAAGTTTGATAGAGGAATTTAAAATTGAAGGGAATGATTTGATTATGGCAGATTTAGCTAGAGAATTAGAAGAGAAAATGCTTAAAATAGTAGAAGGTGAAGCAGAGCTTGATTGCGACAATGAAGTGGAGTATTTCTATGCTCTAGGGCAATTAGCATTTTACGCAGAGTATCAAGTTCAGAAGACTTTGGTTTTAAGTCCATTTAAGGAGTATACAAATAAGAAAACAGTCGGGGATTTAACAGATTACCTAACAACTAGATTAGACCTTTATGGATATAACATTAATCCAGGCACTAAAGCTATGCAAAATCTTGCTAGTAAAATCCTTTTAAATGGAGACAGGACTCTAAGGGTAAAAAATAACTTGACAGCATTATATGGTGGTTTTTTAAGTAACAATGTCTTTTTAAGAAAGAAAGAAGAAAATGCAAAAACAGAAAATTAAAATGAAAATAAATAGAGGAAAGAGGTAATAAATATGGGGAATACAACAGCAATAAAAACAAATAGAGTTTATGGAGCAAGAGGAGTTGGTGCAGAAAATAGTAATGTAAATTCTAGTTTCCAGGGACTACCTAACACATTAAGTAATGGACAATTCTTTAATTCAGACGTATCAACAAAGTGGGCTGATCGTGATTTTTGGAAGAGCATTGGATATGATGTTTTAGTTAAAACTAGCTACGTTCTAGATAAAGATGGAAACCCAGTGGTGCAGACAATAGATGATGTAGTAGCAGCTAAGACGAATGCTAAGGAATCTTTGTTAAAGCAAGTATTGAATAATTTTGTTGATACAGCATGTTTCGGTGCGGTAATGGCATTGAAGAAGAAAAATATCTCAACTACAGGACCTATCCAATACAATATAGGTGTTAATAAGTTAGAGGATTGTACAGATGTAAAGGTGCACGATATCTTATCTCCATATAAAAACTCTAACAAGAAAGCAGAAGATGCTAGTAGAGCAACAATAGGTAAGAGTAGTTTTATAGAAAGAGCTTTATATGTACAAGGATTTAGCGTTTGTCCTGAACAAGCAAATTCTTTGGTAGAGTTAGTTAACGATGAAGAATTTAAAGGGTTTAAAGAAGAATACTACTTAGCATTTAAGAAAGCTACACTTTGTTCTATTACAAGACTAAATAGTAGAGCTAAGATAGGTGCAAGAGATGAATTTGCAATATTTATCAACATGAAGGAAGATTCTTACTATGCTTTACCTAATATAGCTTCTTTAATTGAAGCGAGATTAGATGAAGAAGGGAATAAATCCATCGTTAACTTCGACAATTTAGCATTCTTAAATAATTTAGATGATGTTGATTCAATTGAGATTTATTATAATGGAGCAGTTTGTGATATAGAGCATTCGTTTACAAATGCATACATATGGGATACTACAAAAGGATTTAAGCTAAGAGAGGAAGTTTAATATGGAACTTTTAGCGTTTAACATAAAAGGAGACACAGCCTTTTTCAATACAAATAGCTTTGATGAATCAGATATGCATTTCTCTTTTGCTCATTTGCATAGAGTAGCCTTACTTGGAATATTGGGCGCAAAGATAGGGCTAAATGGTCACAATAAATTAGCACTTAATAAAGAAAAGGAAAGCAGACATCCAGAGTTCTATGAGAAGCTAAAGGATTTAGGAGTAGCAATTGCCCCTAAATCTGGAGCTACTGGATTTGTTAGAAAAGAGTATTCTTTTACCAATGGAGCAGGTTACTCTAAGGGGACTGGCAAGTATGCACAAAACCTTATTTATACAGAACAGTGGCTTCATAATGTAAGTTGGGACGTATATTTAGACTTAAGCAAAGTAGATACAGATATTGCAGAAAAACTTAAGGATTTCATTATTAACAACAAAACGGTTTACCCTATTTACTTGGGGAAAACAAATCATTTTGCTGAGATAACTAATGGTAGATTAGTAGAAGCTATTGAGTTAGCAAATACCAACGAATTGGTTATCGATAGTCTGTTCAAGGAAGACTTTATAGAGGAAATGGTGGCTGATTTGTTTGCTGGTGGAGAGAGTTATGTGGATACAAGAGAAACTCTACCGAGTGGCTATAAAGATGAATTCTGCGAGTATGTTTTAGATATTTATTGTTTAACAGATAAAGAAATTAAGCTAAGAAAAGACTTTGACTATAAACTAGCAGAAGTAGATGGAATAAATATATGTTTAGCATAGACGATTCAGGAGTGGCAGTGGAGTAATAATCTACTGTCATTTATTTTCAAAGAAGGTAGGAAAGAGGATGGAAGATAAATTAATTAATATAGAGTCTTGGGTGGAAAGGCTTAGTGAAATGTATGCACATACACCCAAAGAAGGTTCTAGTAGGGAACCAGAGAAATTAATGGAACATTTGATATTAACAATAAAGAAATTGGAAGAGTTTAATACAACAGGAAACTGTTTTAGTTATATAAGAGCACTTATTAGAGATATCCTAAAAGAAATAAAAGTATTTCAAGAGACAGAGCTAGATAGTATAGAGAATTTCTTATTTAAAGCCGTTCTAAACGCAGTATATCTTCATGATATAGGAAAGTGTAATATTGCGTTCCAAAGCGAAATCATGGCGAATGCAGTTTTTAAGAGTGAATATATGGATGGAATGAGTTCAAATCATTCATTAGCTTCAGCAAAAATATACTTGGACTTTATGTTGGAGGAAGGAGATAGGCTTGTTGAATCTAATAATCCAGAAGCTAAGTCTAGGGTTATAAACTTAAAGACAGCTATATTACGTTATATCCTAGTTTCTTTTGCTAATACCATTGTAGGGCATCATTCAAAGCTCGGGTCTCCATTGGATTTTGTGAAGTATTTAAGTACGGAATTTGGTGTAGGAGAGGAGGATAAGATAAGAAACTTAGAAAATCCCCCAGAATTTAAATATTACACTTACAAAACAACTAAAACAGATAGGGTTTTAGAATTTGTATATAACCCTAATTTATATAACGCTATAGTTAGCAAATTTACCCCTGTAGCAGAAAAGATGTATGTATTAACTAAGTGGTTATATAGTGCAATCTGTCTACCTGACTCTCTTTCAACGACTGATTATATCAATGGTGTAAAAGTTCTACCAGTAAGCTTTAATGTAGAAACTGTAATAGAGAATTATAGAAAAGATAATATATACAAAGCTATTATGGAATACAAAGAAACAGGAGTTATAAACTCAGAAATTAACAAGATACGTTCACAGATGTTCTTAGAATCGGATTACAATCTATTTAAGAATATAGATAAGAATATCTTCTACTTGGAGGGTCCAACTGGTAGTGGCAAAACAAATATGTCTACTAATCTTGCATTAAGAGTTATGGAGCTTACAAAAGAAAGTAAAAAGCCAATCACAAGGCTTATTTATACAGCACCTTTTAACGCTATTACTACTCAAACAGCAGAAGCTTTAGAAAAAGTCTTAGATGGATGCCCAGTAGACGCTACCTTAGTTAATTGTAGTGCTCCTATACCAATTAAGGATGTGGCGGAAGAATTTAAATATCAGCTAAGTTTATTGGATAATCAGATGTTGAATTACCATATAACATTAACGAGTCATGTTAAGCTATTTCAAGCGTTATTTGGATGCAGTAGGATAGATAACCATATGCTTTTAAACATGGCTAATAGTGTAGTTGTTATTGATGAAATACAGGCATACAATCCTACGGTATGGGCAAAGATGATGAGGCTTATAGATGTATATGCTAAGTATTTAAATATCAAATTTATAATTATGTCTGCCACATTACCTAAGATAGGAGACTTGATAGATGAAGATAAAAGATGTTCTGAGTATGCAGAGCTTATAAAAGATTGCAGTAAGTACTTTGTTAATGAATGCTTTAAATGTAGAGTAGACAAGTCAATTTATACATTAACAGATGGAGATTGGCGTGCGAGATACACAAGTATGGATAAAGAAACATACAGGGAACTTGTTTTTGACACTCTTGTAGCTAAGATTAGAGAGGAGTTTGCTGCTAGGGGTAAATGCAAGGTCTTGGTGCAGTTTATAAGTAAGAAGAGTGCGGATGAATTCTACAGAAGAATTAGAGACATTAAAAATTTTGTAGAAGAAGAGGTTCATATAAGACAGTTTACAGGGGATACAGGCAGTTGTAGTAGAAGGAAGACAATTAAGTTAGCTAAAGAGGATGTCAATGTTATCATCGTAGCTACTCAGTGCATAGAAGCTGGAGTAGATATCAGTATGAACGTAGGTTTTAAGGATGTAAGCTATATTGATTCGGAAGAGCAGTTTGCAGGAAGACTTAATAGAAACTTTAATAACAAAGGAACAACTCTCATCTACTTCTTTAAACTTGATGAAGCTGATGCAGTTTATGGCAAGGGGATAGCTACATTTAAAGGACACATGACTGTGCTCATTGAGGAGTATAGGGAGCATTTTAGAAACAAAACGTATAGCAAGATGTTTAAGGATATGTTAGATAGAATGTTTAAAAAGATTCACAGTGCCAATATAAAAACAAACATAAATACTTTTGACAATGAAGTTAAGCTATTAGATTACAGAGCAGTAGAGAAAGAGCTAGAACTTATACCAGAACGTGATGAAATAATGCTTTATTTCCCTATAGATGTTAATATAGAGGAAGAGGACGGAACTATTAGAACTGTTAGTGGGGAAACAACATGGAGTAAACTTCAAGAAGCATTAAGTAATGGAGATTATGCTAAGAATAAGGTAGAAACTAAGAATGCTATGGTAGACACAAGTTATTTCTGCTACAAATTCAACTTACCTTGGAAAATGGTTAAGGATTCTAGCTTAGAAGATGTATTTATAGCTAAACTTAAAGAAAATGGTGTTAGATATACTAAAATGGCGGGTCTATTCAGGTTAGACTTAACAAGAGGAGAAATAAAAGATTTTATAGATTTCGATGATGATTATAGGTTTGATAGAGAAAATTTTAGTGCTTTCCTTGGTATAAACCTAGGTGCAGAAGATACAAGGTTAATGTTATAATATATAAACCAAAAAGGATCTACATTTAGATATAAAAATAAGGTAAGTTATATCTTTTATAACTTACCTTACTGTTATTATTTATATACTATTAATATTTCTAAGATCCTTTTTTGATTAACTTGTGTTGTTTATAGATTTCAAAATGCTAATGCATCAAATTTATGTGTATAAGTGTTTAAAAACAATGCTTGTTAAATATAAATATGGAAGAATTAGATGAGCTTCCAAAGAAATCACCCTTTAAAAACAATGCTTGTTAAATATAAATTGATTTATCAAAACTAAATATAGCTTTAACAGAAGACTTTAAAAACAATGCTTGTTAAATATAAATATTGTAAAAAGGTTCTTGAATATCTGTAACAATAGTCTTTAAAAACAATGCTTGTTAAATATAAATATTTATCACCTCAAACTCTTCATTTATTTCATATTCCTTTAAAAACAATGCTTGTTAAATATAAATTTATGTTAAAAGTTTAGAAAAAAGGAGGAATTAAAACTTTAAAAACAATGCTTGTTAAATATAAATGCAACTAATGAAAAATATTAAAGAGAGTATAAAACGCTTTAAAAACAATGCTTGTTAAATATAAATTTGACAATTAAAAAAAATGTGATATTTTATATTACTATTTAAAAACAATGCTTGTTAAATATAAATTGGTACTGTAAATGAAAGTGGTGTATATAACATCAACTTTAAAAACAATGCTTGTTAAATATAAATATAGTTTTCATAGAAGTTGCTTTGCAAACAGCCGCACTTTAAAAACAATGCTTGTTAAATATAAATTAAGCATAAGATTACTAGCATTGAAAACAATGTAGCCTTTAAAAACAATGCTTGTTAAATATAAATAGTAGCTAAATTATTAAAAGAATTTGGATGGGGATTCTTTAAAAACAATGCTTGTTAAATATAAATTAAGAAAGGTATTATACCAGGTGCATTGGTATATTTCTTTAAAAACAATGCTTGTTAAATATAAATATACAATAGCGATATACAGTAGTATTTTGTTTACCCTTTAAAAACAATGCTTGTTAAATATAAATACCAATAAAATTTTAAGAATAATTTGATTATATTGCTTTAAAAACAATGCTTGTTAAATATAAATTCAAAGTAAGTGAATCTGTCCTGCCACAGTACCTCTTTAAAAACAATGCTTGTTAAATATAAATTAAATTGAATGATTTAGATAAAACATTTAAAAGTTACTTTAAAAACAATGCTTGTTAAATATAAATTCCTCGTAGGACATCTTTTATATATGCAGCTGGATTCTTTAAAAACAATGCTTGTTAAATATAAATTACTGAAAACGTAGATTTAGATTTGTTTGAATTACTCTTTAAAAACAATGCTTGTTAAATATAAATACAGAAAAACCAAATACATTAGAATTTTCAGAAGTACTTTAAAAACAATGCTTGTTAAATATAAATTAAAAAATTAATAAAAGATTTCATAGATAAAACTGTCTTTAAAAACAATGCTTGTTAAATATAAATACTAGTAAAATAGCCATTCTAAAAATCGAAGACCTCTACTAAAACCATAGATAATCTCATTTATTATTTTTTTTACCAGCCAATTACAAAATTTTTATCTTTGTAACTATAATATCCCTTTAGACCAGTAAAGTCAAGGGGTGGGGATGGTTTAGTTAGTAAAATCGCCTGGTAAATAATATTTTGTGAGTTGATTGTTCCTATGTGTGTTGTATATCTTGTTAAGGTATAAATAGTGTTTTTATATTATTTGTGTTTTTCTAGCAATTGTATGAATCTTGCTAGAGTAACTTCACAAAGTTCAGAAGAACTGTTGTATTTGAATATATCTTTTGATAAATGTATAGGAGACACTAATAGTGTATCCTATACATTAGTGTCCTAATGTTTTCTTTAGATATATATTATTTCTTGTTTAAAAAACTCTATTAAAGTTTGGGTAAACACCAAACCATTTTATAACTCCCCAAAACTGTTTCTTGAAACAACTTAGTGGCTTAGCGCTTGAATAGACTGGAAAGCGCCTATTATTTTTTTATTAGACTCTGTTAGATAATATTGTTGATATAAATAGCCTATAAGGTATAAATCTTAAAAATGGTACGCAATACTATTACCTGGTTAACAATTGGTCCACAGCCAACAGATACAACTACATTAATTCCTTTTCTTAAGAGTATGGAAGAAAGTCTAAATTTTAAATATTTAAAAATAGTTGCTGATGCTGGATATGAAAGTGAAGAAAACTATTCATTTATTGAAGAAAATAATCAAGTAGCATTTATTAAAACTGCAAATTATGAAATATCACAAACAAGAAAATATAAAAATGATATCGGCAAAATTGAAAATATGATCTACGATGAAGATAATGATTTTTATATATGTAAAAATAATAAACAGCTAAAAGTAGATAGTATAAAAATTAGAAAATCAAAAACTGGATATCAAAGTGAAAAAACTGTTTATATCTGCGAAGATTGTAATAATTGCTTTTTTAAATCTAAATGTATCAAAGGTAATAATTCTAAAACTCCATTAGAACAAAGAGTTAAAAGGTTTGAAACATTAAAGAAGTTTAACAAACAAAGAAAAGAATGTTTAGATAGAATAACATCAAAAGAGTGATGTCAACTTAGAATGAATAGAAGCATCCAACCAGAAGGTTCCTTTGCTCAAATAAAGCATGATATGAATTTTAAAAGATTTATGTGTCGTGGCAAAAATAATGTATTATCAGAAAGTGTACTTCTTGCAAAAGCACATAATATAAATAAGTTACATAACAAAATTCAAGGAAACCGAACTTGTAAGCATTTATTTCCATTAAAAAAAGCATAAATATATAAAAAAAGCCTTTTTCAGTAGGCTTATTAAAGTGTGCCTATTTTTATAAATTTCATATTTATAAAAATAATCTTCTAAAAATTACATAAAAGGGAGCTATCTCTAACAGATTTCAATCCGCTAATGCGACAGCCCCCTTTATTAGCAAGTAGTTTTTTTGGAAAAGTTATTTAATTCATCGATAAAAACTTGAATTGCCTTTGACATAGTAATGTTTTTTGGTGTTATATAAGAGAAATATCTGTTATATTCATCATTAAAGTTATTAATACAGATTTCTCCATTTGCAACAGCTTCTTCAGTAACTAGACTTGATGTAAGAGTGATTCCAAGGTTGTTTTTTACAGCTTCTTTAATAGCGTAGTTACTACCTAAAACTAATATTTTATTAGGAATTATCTTATTGCTTTCTAAGAACATATTGAAATATTCCCTAGTACCTGAACCATCCTCTCTTACAACCCATAAATGATTATTTAGCTCTTCAAAGGACTGGATATTTGTAAGTTCACTATTATTAGGATTAAAGGCTAAGACCAATTGATCCTTTAGGAAATATTCTTGATTAAAGCTTCCGGTGGAAGGAGTTCCTTCTATAAGTCCAATATCAAGAGTTAAGTCTTTTAAATGTGAACATATTAATGAAGTATTTTCAATAATAATTTCCACATCTATGTCAGGGTATTTTTTTGAAAAAAGTGAAAGGAATTTAGGAAGAAAATATTCTCCAATTGTAAGACTTGTACCTACCTTTAAAGTGCCTTTTAATGAATTACTATTATCCTTAACTTCCATATATGTAATGTCAAGTAAATTTATTATTTCCTTTGCTCTTTCATATAATTTATATCCATTTTCTGTTATAAATATAGTTTTTTGTTTAACAGAACGATTTATTAAGGTAACACCAAAGGAGCTTTCTAAATTTTTTATATGTGTACTAACGCTTGGTTGTGATAACTTTAAGTATTCTCCAGCTCTGGTAAAGTTTTTATATTCTACTACTGCAATAAAAGTTTTTAATTCTTCTAGCATAAGATTCTCCCTTCAAAGTGATAATGAAAGTAAAATATAAGTTTATTATTAAAAATATTAATGATAATTATTTTTAATATTTATTTTACTTATGAATATAATATATGAAGATTATACTATACAAGTAATATTTAAGGAAATAGTACTCTTTATTACTTGTGTATTATTTTCAATTAATATATCCTTATTTCAATATAAAAATGGTATAATTTTACATATAGAATATTATAGATGGATGGTGAGGATATATGAGAGTAGACATTAATAAGTTTATAGGATTTTGTGGATGTGGTAAGGAACATAAAATTATGGTGAAGGATATAATAATTGAAAGTGAAGCTATTAAAAAGCTTTCAATGATTATGGAAAAAGAGGGATTTAAAAACATAACAATAATATGTGATGAAAATACTTATGCTGCAGCAGGGGAAGAAATTAAAGAAATTATTCCAAAAGGAAAGTTTATAAATTTAAAGTCTGAAAATCTTCATGCCAATGAAATAGCAGTACAAAAGGTATATGAGTGCTTATCGGTAGAAAATGATGTTTTAATAGCATTAGGTTCAGGAACTATTCATGATATAACTAGATATGTGGCATATAATAAAGATATTCCTTTTATATCTGTTCCTACAGCAGCGAGTGTAGATGGATTTGTATCTACAGTAGCTGCTATGACTTGGAAAGGGGATAAAAAAACATTTACTGCAGTATCACCTATTTATGTAGTAGCAGATACAGATATATTTAAAGAAGCACCATATAGGCTTACTGCATCAGGGGTATCGGATTTAATAGGAAAATATACAGCTTTAGTAGACTGGAAAATTTCAAGTATAGTAATTGGGGAGTATATTTGTAATAAAGTATGCAATATGGAAATAGATGCAGTAAATAAACTTTGTGAATGTGTAGATGATTTAGTTCTTGGTAAGTTGGAGGCTTATGAACAATTGATGTATGCTTTAATTTTATCAGGACTTGCAATGCAGATAATAGGAAATTCAAGACCAGCTTCAGGAGCAGAGCATCATATGTCTCACTTATGGGAAATGGAAGTTATTAATAAACATTTAGATGCATATCATGGTGAAAAAGTATCAGTAGGTTTAATATTGGTAATGGAAGAATATAAGAAAATAAAAAAATCCATTGAAAATGGTAGATGTAGAGTCAAAAAATATTATGGTTTGGAAGAGGATATGCTAAAGGAAGTATTTAAGAGTAGAGAAATGTATGATTCTATTATGAAAGAAAATACACCAGATCCTTTATTAAATGTAAATAAAGTTATCTTACAAAATAGATTAGAAAGTATTGCTGAAATATTAGAAAAACTTCCTACCTTAGACTTTGTAAAGGATACATTAAAGAGAGCAAAAGCTGTTACAACATTAGAAGAGATAGGGTTGTCTAATGATGTAAAGCAAAATAGCATTAGAGTATCACCATATGTGAGAAATAGACTTACTCTTATGAGAATTTCAAAAATGTTAGAATATTAAAAATATTAGAAATGCTGTAGAAATATAGCATTTCTTATTTACAATAAATTAATATAGTTATAATAAAATATTGTGTATTATTTAGGTCTATTATATAATATTAAGTAAAATAACGAAAAATAAGTTTAAGGAGAAGATAATGGTAATTATAGCGGTTTTTTGTGGGGTTTTATCTATTTTGATAAGCTGTATAGCTGTTTATCAATCAGAACACTTTAACAAGTTATCAAGAGAATTAAATAAAGATACAAAACTAATGATTGATTGCAATGAGAAATCCATAAATAATTTACATAGCACACTTGATGAAGTAATAAATAAAGAAGAAACAAAATTAGAGGCTAAAGAAGAAGTTACATTTATAAAAAATGAAATGGTATTAATAAAGATGAATAATTATAATTTAGAAAATAAATTTAATATATTACATAGCATAATGTATTTAAGTAATATATTAGCATCAAAATCAATATCTGATTTAGATATGTGGCTTGATAATGATGAGCAAAAAGTTATTTTAAAATTGTCAAAGGATATTAACCGAGAGGATTATAAAAATATTGAGATAAGTTTAGAACAATTAGAAAAGTATGGAATATGGGTAAGTTTAAATGTAGATTTATATAGAGATATAAAAGAAAAAATAGAAATAAGTTAAAAACTAATGAGTGGGGGAATAAAATGGAGATTTTAACTATTATATTTAGTGGTATATCAATAATCATAAGCTTATATGCTTTGTATCAATCAGAATTATTTAATATAGAAACTAAAGAGATAAACAGTGAAACTAGAAAAATGATTGCTTCAAATGAAAAATCAATAAGTAATTTACATATTTCCTTAAGAGAGGTTATGGAGAAGGATTTAGTGAGATTAAAAACTGATGGATTAAGTATTATTAAACTTCAAAGTTATAGTAGTTCATATAGTAAAATTGTTATGAGGGAAATTAGTAAATTATACAAGGTTTTAGAAACGGTTAAGATAAATGAAATAGATAGTTGGTTAAATTCAGAAAAGGAGTCTATAGAAGTAGCTCTAAATAAAGAATTAACAAGAGCTGATTATAATGATATGGAAACTGTTTTTGAAAATGTAAGGAAGTATGGTATATGGATTACTGTGAATATTGCCGGTTATAATAATATGGAATGTGCTGGATAAATTGAATATAATTTATAAAAGGAGCTAGCATAGCTCCTTTTATTTTTATGGTGTCAAATATTTCTTTGATAATTCAGTAAGAATTTGAATATGGACTTCTTCATCTAGAATTATCCTATCAATAATTGAAATTATGTTGGAATCATCTATTTTTTTCTGAGTACTAATATATTGTTTAATAGCTACCTTTTCATCTTTAATATCGTAATTTATCATTTCGGTTACATTTAAGCCATAATTAATAAAATGAGGACTCCAGTTTAATTTTTTATCTTTTTTGTTAATCCAGTAGCCAGGGTTTCCACCTAGTTTTATTATTAGCTTTCCTAATATTTCTAAATGATACATTTCTACTATTGCAATATGTTCTAATGTTTTTGAAATTTCAGGGTATTGATTTTCTGTTCTGAAGTGATGATTTATATATTGAGATATGGCAGAAAATTCAGATACAGCACCAGCAAAGTTAACTTGGATTATTTCGGCATAATGCTTATTTGGCTTTGCAACAACTATTGGAGGATAAGGAAGCTTTGCCTTGCATAAGTTAAGATTATTGTCCATAAAAAAACTCCTAAAAAACAATTATATATATAATATGTTTAAGGAGTGTTAATAATGTCTATACAAGAATAAGTTTTATTTTTAGTAAATGTATTGCTAGAATCTGGTTATATGGTTATTTCAGAAATATTTAAAGTTCCAATAAACAAGGTTTGACTTATTTATAAGTGTTGATTATTATAATAAATAGGAAAATTAAAATTATGTAAAAAAAGGGGTAATATTATGGAAAGAAAAGAAATATTAAAACATATAGATCATACATTATTAAAGGCTGTGGCTACTTGGGAAGATATAAAAGTATTATGTGATGAAGCTATTGAGTATGGAACAGCCTCAGTATGTGTTCCAGCTTGCTATATTTCACGTATTCATAAAACATATGGCAATAAAATTAATATTTGTACAGTAGTAGGCTTTCCTCTAGGATACTCAGTAACAGAAGCAAAAGTTTTAGAAACTAAAAAAGCAATTGAAGATGGTGCTAATGAAATTGATATGGTTATTAATATAAGTGATGTTAAAAATGGAGATTATGATAAAGTAACTAAAGAAATTGCTGACTTAAAGGAAGTTTGTGGAGATAAAATTTTAAAGGTTATTATAGAAACTTGTTATTTAACTGAAGAAGAAAAGATCTCTATGTGCAAAGCTGTTACAGAAGCTGGAGCTGATTATATCAAGACATCAACTGGTTTTGGTACAGCAGGAGCAACAATAGAAGATATAAGATTATTTAAGAAACATATAGGACCAAATGTAAAGATGAAGGCAGCAGGTGGCGTTAAGACTATAGCTGATTTAGAAATGTTTATAAATGAAGGATGTGACAGAATAGGAACAAGTTCTGCTGTTAACATGCTTAAAGGTGAAGAAGTAACAGGATACTAAAAGAATTAATTGAAAATGGATAATTAATTCATCAGGATACAGAATATATAGAAAAAAGAAAAATAAATAAGAAAAGATGCTTCTCTTTAAGTAAGAAGGCATCTTTTCTTATTTAATTAAGATTAATTGTATTAGATGAGATATTGTTCTTTTTTAAAAAATTAGTCATGGTATTATAGCCAGAATTAAAAAGTTTTTCTTTATTTTGATAGGATATATAAAAATCTGTAACAGCAATATCAAAGGTAGGAATATCTATGGTGTGGATATTCTTTAGTGAACTAAAGTAAATAGATTCATTTGTAGTCATACAGGCATCTAGAATATCCATTAAATACTTACTTAAAGGGCATTTTTCTGCATAAGTTATATTTTTATCTTGATTACTTACAAGCTTCAAAGCAAAGGTGGGGTACTTTGTAGTAGTATTATTAAAAAGCCAGATAGGGAGATTACTTATGAGTCCACCATCTACTATGTAGCAGGAACCTTTAGGAGTCTTTAGTTTTTCAGGAATAAATATAAAAGGTAGGCTTATACTCATTTTTACAGCTTTAGATATTTCAAAATTCATTGGATTAATATTATATTTTTTTAAATCTTCAGGAAGAATTAATATTTGTTTTTGTGTTATATCAGTAGCAATAAATCTTAAAAAATTGCTGTTATTAGAAATATCTTTAAAATATTTTTTTCCCTTTGCACTATAAAGCTCTGTAAGCAATTCTTCAATGGCAGAGGTAGAAAAGATGCCTTTAGATTTAAATATGCTTAGGTTTCTTCCTATAAATGGGATAGATGCCAATATGGTTTTATTAATATATAAATTAAAATCTATATCAAATAAGATTTTTTTTACTTCGTAAGCAGAGTAACCTACAGCCATAAGTGAAGTTACTAAGGCACCTACGGAAGTTCCAGAAAAGCAATTGAATGTAAAGCCATAATCTTCTAGAGCACATAAAGCACCTATATGGGCAATTCCACGGACTCCTCCTCCTTGACATACAAGATTAATTTTCATAAATATCACCTAAAAAAATAGTTCTATAAATAGTTTAGCAAGATAAATTAATATTGTGAAATTTTAATTCTACAAAAAGCTTTATGATAATAAGTCAATAATGTTATATTTAAAAGTTATTGTTTAAGAAGTGAATATGATGAAGAATATTGACAAAAAATGTTTGGTATGATAACCTTAAAACAAGTAGTTTTAAAAACTACGTTATTAGGTTTTATATGAATTAAGTAAAATATAGAGGAATGGGGAAATAAGCATGATTAGAATAATATCAGATTCATCATCACTTTATTCAGAAAAAAAAGGTCAAGAAAAGAACATAACAATTGCCTCACTAACAGTACATATAAATGGAAAAAATTATAGAGAATATGAAGACATAGAAACGGAAGAATTTATAAAGATAATAAATGAAGGACATATGCCAACTTCATCTCAACCGTCAATTGGACATGTTGTTGATATATATAATCAGTATAAAGAAGATGAAATAATAAATATTTCAATGGCTGATGGTTTATCTGGTACATATAATTCAGCTTGTGTAGCTAGAGGAATGGTTGAAAATCCAGAGCGTATACATGTAATCAATTCACAAACTTTATGTGGTCCACAAAAATATTTAGTAGATTTAGCAATGGAACTTGTGGAACAAGGAAGACAATGTAAAGAAATAGTTGATGAAATTAATAAGGCATTAAAAGAATCTAAATCATATTTAATTCCACATGATTTTGATTATTTAGTGCGAGGTGGAAGAATATCCTCAATAGTTGGTAAGATAGGAAGTGTAATAAAGCTAGTTCCTGTAATGACAATGTCTGATGATAAGAAATCCTTAGTTAAGTTTACCACAAAGCGAACTTATAAAAAAGCTGTTCAAAAGATAATAGAACAGATGACAGAGGATGGTATAAATTCTGAACATAAGCTGTATATTTATCATGCATTTAATGAAGATGGAGCAGAAGAAGTTAAGAAAATAATATTATCAGCTATACCAGATGCTGATATTGAAGTGGGGTTATTAGGACCAGCTTTTACTACTCAAGGTGGACCAGGATGTATTTCAATACAATATATTAAGAAGCATGATGCTTTAAAATACTCTCTAGTTTAAATAATATAGATATAAATTGCATATAGTATCAAATTGAGATACTTAAAATAGTGTTAAACCCTACAAAGTCACTTAAAATGATTTTGTAGGGTTTAACACTATTCTATGATAAATTGATCTAATATTTTACCTTTAATATTTATGGATGTAATTTTAATATAATCATCGTATGAATCAGCAATTAAATAATGATATTCTGCAATAGGCGCCACTATCACACCTTTTTTACTTTTATATTTATCTCTAAGTTTTTCACCACCACCGCCTGTTATAATTTGATATAGGTCTTTCAAATTATTAGTTTTATTTATAAGACGTCTAGAGTAATTATGCTCATGACCACAAAAAACAGCATCAATATTACATTCTTCTATGGTAAGTAATAAATTATCACGGTCAGCTGCATATAAATCTAAGCAATCTCCTAAATGAGCTCCAGTTGGAAATAGTGGAGAATGTATGAAAAGAAGCTTTTTCTTATTACAATCAGTTGTTATTTCCTTTAGCCAATGAAGAACTCTTTCACTAACTTTCTGAATTTCACCATAGTGAAAGGAGTTTAGAACAATAATTCGTATATTAGAAAAGTCTAAGAAATATATTGTTTTATTATATTCCTTAAGATAATTACTTTCAGGAATCATATTGTCATAAATTGAGGCAAATATCTTTTCAAAGCGATTATCTGTAGGGTTTGTATTAACTTCGTTATCACCAATTACAGGTAAAAGTTGAGTGTTTGGATAATGTTTATTTATTGTGCTGTTAAAATCCTCAAGTTGGAGTTTTAAAATATTAGTGTCTTTTGAACCAGCAATTGAATCACCACAAATTATTATAAAATCAGGTGATGGAGCATATTTTTTAGATGATTTTAATAAGTTGTTTAAAACCTTTTTATTTATACCATTGTCTTTTCCTTTAGTATCACCAAAAATAATAAATTTCATATAAATCTCTCCAAGAATAAGCAGTAAATATTTCAGATATTTATTATATAGTTTTAATTATTTTTACATAATGCAAAGTTAATATTTAAATTCAATAATAATATATGATGTATTTAATTTATTTGTCATAAATATAAATGGCATATGAAAAATTCATATGCCAAATAAAACTAATTGATAAAAAATTAGAAGAATAAGAATAATAGTGGAAGCCAGTATAGGTTATTATTAAATCCCCAATTTCCATAACCATAATTTCCATAACGTCCATTATTGCATTGACAAGGATTATAGCAACAATTGTTATTATTATACATAATTATTACCTCCTAAATATTTATATACTACAGTATATTCAACATATTTTTAAAAGTGTATAGTATTATATTTTTATTTTTTGTGAATAGAATTACTAAACTCTGATTTTAGAAATTTAGGTTATGATGCAAGTCAAACATTTGATAAATAGTAGGTGATTGATAAAGAAGTTTATCTATAAATTAGAAATAAATAGATTAATTTATTTATTCATAGGTATAGAGGGATTTTGAATAAGAATTTCAAATAAAGTATAATTAAAATATAAAAATAAGTACATTTAAAATAGTAGGTGAAAAAAGATGAAGATAGGATTAGTTTTATCAGGTGGAGGCGGAAAAGGAGCATATGAGCTTGGCGTATGGAAAGCATTAAAAGAGCTTAACTTAAATAAGTATATATCAGTTTTTTCAGGAACATCTATCGGAGCTTTTAATGCAGCTTTATTTGCAATGGATGATTTGGAAAAAGCAGAAAATTTATGGGATGAAGTTACTATGGATAAGCTAGTACCAATAAGTAAGAAGGAATTAATAAAAAGAGGAATAGGATTATATTTAGGAAGCAAAAATCCACAGCTTGTAATTAAATTACTCAGTGATAAGTTAGACCATGGTTCAATAAGTAATGAAGGTGCTGTTGAAGTATTAAATAAGTACATTGATTGTAATAAAGTTAATGAAAATAACAAAATATGTTATGCTGCATGTACCAAGATTCCAGAGTGTTCTGTTAAGTATTTCAGAATAAATGATTATGAAGAAAATGAAGCAAGAAAAATGATTTTAGCATCGGCATCACTTCCGTTAATTTATGATAGTACAGAAGTGTTAGGAGATAAATATATTGATGGTGGTATGGTGGATAATACGCCTATACAGCCAGTTTATGATGAGGGATGTGACATAATAATTGTTGTACTGCTTTCCAAGGAAGTAACAATAGATAGGAGTCTTTATCCAGAGGCAAAATTAATAATAATTTCTCCTGAAAGACTTGTGGAAAATACTTTAAATGGAACTTTGAATTTAGATGCAGATGCTAAAAGAATACGGATAAATGAAGGATATAATGATACTATGAACAAGCTTATGCCTATAGTGGAAATGGTAAAGTTTATTAAAGAAAAAGAAGAGGAGAAAGCTAATCCTAGATTATATAAAGCTTATAATTATTCTAAAAAGATAGTGGATAAATTTATATCTAGGTAAATAGATTTTTATAGAAATACATTAATTGATAAATATATTATATAAATTTGTTAAAAATATTAATAAAATATAGGAATAGAAATATGGAGATAAGAAATGAAGGAACTTGTTTGTGAATTATGTAAAAGGTCTGGTGTCCCTAAACTTACAGAACATCACCTTATTCCAAGGGAAGAGGGAGGAAGAGATAAGGAAACTGCATTGCTATGTGAAGACTGTCATAAACAAATTCATGCCTTATATACTAATAAGGAACTTGCCATGAGACTCAATACTTTAGAAAAACTTAAATGTGATTATAAGATTGAAAAATATCTTAAGTATGTAAAAAAGCAATGTCCATCAAAGAAGCTATCCATAAAAAAGTCTAGGGAAGTAAGAAAGAAAAGCAAGAGGTAAAGAATAAATAAAATACTTACAACTTAATTAGTTTAATATACCCATAAATAAGATAATATATCTTATTTATGGGTATATTTAGCTATTATATTTTTGGAAGAGATTCAAAATAACTAAACAACATAATATAGATAAAAATTATGATTTATTAATACTTAAAATAAGAAAAGTCTTGAAAGGGATATATGTAAGTGGTAAAATAAAGAAAGTAACCGGTTGCGTAACCGGTAAAATATAAAACTAGTTAAGTTAACTAGTTTTATAATGTATTAATAATATTAAAACCTGTTGACTCCCTATAGTCTATTGAGGTTTTTACATGAACAGTTTTAAATGGCGTAGAATTATCTTTGATACGTGAAATAATTAATTCAGCTGCTAAATTGCCCATATCATAACTAGGAATAGTAATAGTAGTAAGTTGAGATACTATAATTTTTGCCTCCAATGAACCATCAAATCCACATACTAAAGTATCTTCAGGAATAGAAATATTAATTGATTTTAAAGCATTTACCAATGATACAGCAATAAAATCATTTGCACAGATAAATGCATCAGGAAGTTTATCTAGTTTCTTAATATTATCTCTAAGCCATGAAGAATCTGAATATGGATTTGAATCATTATCTAATATACATGTGCTTTTATCAAGTTGAATATTATAATCAAGTAATGCTGAGCAGTATCCTTGCCAACGTTCATAAAAGCTTTGGCAATGATTAGGATCACCTACGAAACTTATATTTTTACAACCATTATTTATTAGGTTTTTAGTTACAGTATAAACACTATTATAATTTTCCATCAGTAGAATATCTGATTTAAGATTAGGACATTCTTTAGTAGTAGGGCAATCGATGAACAGTGTAGGAATTCCTAGCTTACAAATAAAGTTGCTATAATTAGCATCAAACATTTCTATGCAAATAATTGCATCTATTAATTCAGTTTGAAAGTTGCTTGGTAGCTTTCTAGAGAGTAAATCATCTTCTCTAATTATATATATTGATAACTTTATCCCCAAACTACTTATCTTTTTTTCAAATCCAGATAAAAATTTAGAACCAAAGTGTGAAGAGTTTGGCATATTAGTGGTGAAAAGTGCAATTTCTTTATTTTTAAAAGTAATATTTTTATTTTCTTGAGAAAAATTCTTATAGCCCATCTCAAATGCAGTTTGGATTACTTTCATCTTAGTATCTTCAGATATATTTCCAGTATTATTTAGCGCTTTGGAAACAGTGTTTCTTGATATATTTAATTTATCAGCTATATCTTGTGCTGTAATTTTCTTGTTTTGCATTATTTATAACTCCTCATTTTTACAAATTTATAAATTTTTAAAATATTTATAATAAGTATAGCAAACTAACTATAAAAATAAAAGATAAATACATAATTATTGTTACAAAAGTAAAAGAGTATAGTTTACAATATAAAAAGTATATAGTTTACAATGTAAAAATAAAATATTGATAAATATAACAAAAATAGTTGACGCTGTAAAATAATGGTGATAATATTAGTTTATAGAGAAATGAAAATGTTTGCAATGGTATAAAGGTAAGCGGAATTGTTTCTAAAATTATAAGAAGGGATGAGATTATATTGAGAGAGCTAAAAAGTGATGTTTTAGTTACAAATGAAAAAATACAGGGAGAATTTTTCAGAAGTAAAAAGCAAGATTTAAAAGTAAGTATTTATAAAAAATTAGATTATATGAAAAAAAACTACCAGTTATATTTGTTTTTTACATTACCTCCATTACTGTTGTTAATAATTTTTAAGTATATTCCTATAGGTGGAATACTAATTGCTTTTGAAGACTATAACCCTATCAGTGGAATACTAGGAAGTGAGTGGGTTGGATTAAAACATTTCCAAAGATTTATGTCCTCACCAGATTTTATGACCTTACTGATGAATACTTTAAAATTAAGCGTTTATGGATTGTTATGGGGATTTCCAGTACCAATTATTTTAGCTTTACTTTTAACTAGGGTAAAAAGTGAAAGAATAAAGAAAATAGTGCAATTAATAATTTATGCACCAAACTTTATTTCTGTAATAGTAATATCAGGTATGATTATATTATTTTTATCTCCTGTTGGACCTGTAAATCAATTTTTGGGAACATCAATTAATTTTATGACTAAGCCAGAAGCATTCCGTACTATATATATTGCCAGTGGAATTTGGCAAGGGGCAGGTTGGGCGTCTATTATTTACACCGCAGCTCTTTCTAATTCAAGTAAGGAACTAACAGAAGCTGCTGTCATTGATGGAGCTAATATTTTTCAACAGATTTGGAATGTTGATATTCCAGCTATAAAGCCAATTATGATTATTCAATTTATTTTATCAGTAGGTGGAATAATGAGTATAGGATTTGAAAAAGCACTTGCTTTACAAACAAGTTTAAATATGCCTACATCTGATATATTAGCTACTTATACTTACAGAATGGGGTTACAGTTAGGTGATTATAGTTTCTCTACAGCAGTTGGATTATTTAACTCAGTAATAAATATAATACTACTTATTATGGTGAATGTAACTATAAAGAAAATGAACGAAGATGAAGAAGTAGGCTTATAGGAGGGTAAAATGGTAAAGAAAAGAAAAAGAAATCTTTCAATGTCAGATAAAATTATTTTAAATAGTGGATATATATTGCTAGGAATTTTTCTACTTGCTATTATAATTCCACTTGCATATATAGTTATTGCTTCATTTACAGATCCTACTGTGCTAAGCAGTGAAGGAATAACATTCGATTTTAGCAAATGGTCATTAGATGGATATAAGAGAGTTCTGCAAGATGATATGATTTTAAGAGGATTTTTAAATTCTATTTTTTATTCAATTTCATATGCAGTAATTTCAGTTGCAGTTACACTTATGGCAGCATATCCGTTATCAAAAGATAAGTTTGTGGGTAAGACATTTATAAACACTTTATATGTAATAACTATGTTTTTAGGTGGAGGATTAATCCCAACATATTTATTGATGGATAAATTAAATCTTTTAAACACTATATGGGCTATGTTATTACCAGGAGCCATAAATGTATGGAATATAATGCTTGCAAAAACATATTTTAAGTCACTACCTAAAGAATTAAGAGAAGCTTCATCTATAGATGGAGCAAGTGAAATAAAGCATTTCTTTAAAATAGTGTTACCAGTATGCAAACCAATTATAGCAGTATTGATGTTATACCAATTTGTAGCTCAATGGAATGGATATTTTGATGCAATGATTTATTTAGATGATTCTAAGCTACAGCCACTACAACTAGTAATAAGATCAATATTAATTCAAAATTCACCATCTACAGGAATGATAGCTGATATACAAAATATGGCTGAAATGTCTAAGATGGCCGAATTATTAAAGTATTCAACAATAGTAATTTCAAGTTTACCATTGTTAATTATGTATCCATTTTTCCAAAAATATTTTGATAAAGGTATAATGATGGGCTCAGTAAAAGGCTGATATTATATAAAAGGGAGAGAGTAAAATGAGAAAAAATAAGATAAAAAGAATTTTAAGTATTGTAATGTTAACTGTAGTAACTACATCTTTAAGTGCTTGTGGAAGTAAGAAGGAGGAAAATGTAACTGTACATTCTGATGTATCATTTCCACTAGAGGAAACTGCCACTTTAACTATGCTTACAAGTGCACCAGCAGTATCAGAACAAAATCCTAATAATAGACTTATATTTAAAAGATTACAAGAAAAAACTAATGTAGAAGTAGATTGGACATGCTATCCAGATGATCAATATGGCGATAAAAAAAGTTTAGCATTATCTAAAAAAGATACACTACCTGATGTAGTTTTTAATGCTGGAATGAGTAATTATGATTTACTTCGTTACTCTAAACAAGGCGTAATTATTGCTGTTGAAGATTTGATAGATGAATATATGCCTAATTTAAGCAAGATATTAAATGAAAATCCTGAGTATAGAAAGATGATAACAGCTCCTGATGGACATATATATTCATTCCCTTGGATTGAGGAATTAGGTACTGGAAAAGAAGCTATACAGGCTGTAGGAGATATGCCTTTTATAAATAAAAAATGGCTAGACGAATTAGGGTTAGAAGTACCAACTACAACTGATGAATTAGTTGAAGTGCTAAAAGCTTTTAGGGATAAGAAACCAGAAGGTAGAACAGATGTAATACCTATGACGTTCATTATAAATAATGGAGACCAAGATCCAGGAATATTATTAGGAGCTTTTGGAGAAGGGGACAATAGTGATCATTTTCTTGTAACAAATGATAAAAAGGTTATTTATTCAACTGTACAAGAGGGATATAAAGAAGGTATAAGCTGGCTTCATTCACTTCAAGAAGAAGGACTTATAGATCCAGAAGCATTTACACAAGATTGGGCAACTTATGTATCTAAAGGTAATAATGGAAGATATGGAATGTTCTTTACTTGGGATGCAGCAAATATAGTTACAAATCCAGAAGATTATATTGCATTACCAGCACTAGCAGGACCAAATGGGAACGTTAATGTACCAAGATCAAATGGAGCAGGTATAGACATTGGAAGATGTGTAATAACTACTGCTAATAAGAATTTAGAATTAACAGCAAAATGGATAGATGAATTATATGATCCATTACAATCAGTACAAGATAACTGGGGAACTTACGGAGATGAAGAACATCAAAATGTATTTGAACTAAAGGAAGATGGTTCATTAGCACATTTACCTTTAGGAGATACTTCACCTTGGGAAGTTAGAGTAAATCAAAATGTAGGTGGTCCTTTAGCAGTTCTTAATGAATACTATGGAAATTATACAACATGTCCAGATGATGCCCAAGAAAGGTTAAATATACTCCATGAAACTTATGTAAAAGATATGAAGGCAGAGTATAACTATCCTGTATTACTTATGACTCAAGAAGATATAGAATTGTTTACTCAATATGAAACAGCAGTACGACAATATACTGAAAGAAAAAAAGCTGAATGGATTTTAAATGGAGGCATAGAAAAGGAATGGGATTCTTATCTTGATGAGATGGAAAAATTAGGGCTATCAAAAATGTTGGAAATAAAGCAAAAATATTTAGATGAATATTTTAAATAATAAACATACGCAAGTGGCAGATTGTCACTTGTGTTTACTGAAAAATATTAGAGGAGTGGATTAGGGTAATTATGAGTAGTTCAGTTTTAGAGAAAGCAAGAGATTATGAGAATAGATTTATTGAGAGTATAAAAAGTGAAGAAAGACCAGCTTTTCATATATCAGCACCAATTGGTTGGATTAATGATCCAAATGGATTTTCAATTTTTAATGAAGAATATCATTTGTTTTATCAATATAATCCATATGGTACAGTGTGGGGGCCAATGCATTGGGGGCATAGTAAATCAAAAGATATGATAAAGTGGCAACAGCTACCCGTAGCTATGGCACCAGATAGTAAATATGATATAGATGGATGTTTTTCAGGGAGTGCTATAGAAGATAATAATAAACATATACTTATGTATACTGGAGTAGTTGATAAGAAAAATGAAAATGGTGAGCATTATGTAAGACAAGTTCAATGTATAGCTATTGGTGATGGAGAAAATTATTTTAAGCTAGATAGTAATCCAGTTATAACTGATGAATTATTACCAGAAGGAAGCAGTTTTGAAGATTTTAGGGATCCTAAGATATGGAAAGAGGATGGAGATTTTTATTCAGTTGTTGCTAGTAGAAGTAAAGATGGTAGTGGACAGATATTAATGTTTAAGTCAGAGAATTTAAAAACTTGGGAGTTAGTTACTATCTTAGACAAGAGTGAAAATAAATTAGGTCGTATGTGGGAGTGTCCAGATTTCTTTAATATAGATGGAAAAAATGTACTTGTAATTTCACCACAAGAGGTTAGAGCTACCAAAGATGGATTCCATAATGGGAATAATACTGCATTTTTAATTGGAGAGTATGATAAAGAAAATAAAAAATTTAATAGAGAAAAAACAAAGGTAATAGATTTTGGATTAGATTTTTATGCACCTCAAACATTTGAAGATAAAGATGGTAGACGTATAATGATTGGATGGATGCATTCTTGGGAAAATAGAATTATTCCTAATGAGTTTAAATGGTGTGGAATGATGACAATACCAAGAGAAATTAGAATAAAAGATAATAATGTAATTCAAACGCCAATTAAGGAAATTGAAAATTACTATGGTGATACAGTAAAATATGAAAAAATAACTATAGATAAAGAAGTTTCGCTAGAAGGAATTAACGGAAGAGTACTTGATATGACTTTAGATATCGACGCTTCAAAAGCTGAAGAATTTGAAATCAAATTTGCAAAAAATAATGAGTATGAAACGATAATAAGATATTATTCAAAAAGAAATACAATAGAGTTTGATAGAAGTTATTCAGGAAAATATGGAGATATTCTTCATAAAAGAGAGATGAAGGTTAAAGATAATGATGGTAAGTTAAGAATGAGATTAGTTTTAGATAAATATTCTGCTGAAATATTTGCAAATGATGGAGAACAAGTAATGACTTCAACATTTTATACACCATTGGATGCACAAGATATAACACTTTCATCAAAAGGAAAATCAATACTTAGCATTGAAAAACATAAAATCGACATATAAATTATAAAAATTAATCAAAATATTTAAAGTTATAAAATAGAGTACTAGGAAATGGAGATTAAACTATTATGAAAAAAGTAATTTGTCCTGGAGAGGCGTTAATAGATTTTGTATCAACAGATGTAGGTAAATCATTAGAGAATACAAATGGATTTGTAAAAAAAGCTGGTGGGGCTCCAGCAAATGTAGCATCAGCTATATCTAAATTAGGAGCAGAAGCTTATTTTGCAGGAACTGTAGGAAAGGATGCTTTTGGAGCATTTATAGAAACTACTTTAAAAGCTAATAATATTAATACAAGTTTATTGTTTAAGCTAGAAAATCATAGTACTACATTAGCATTTGTTTCGTTAATGGAAGATGGAGAGAGAGATTTTGAATTCGCAAGGGATGCTGATTCGCTTTTATCAATTGATATGTTTAAGGATAAATTAGAGTGTTTTGATTTATTTCATTTTGGAAGTGCCACAGCATTTCTTGAAGGAGAATTGAAAAAAACATATTATAAATTAAAAGAGTATGCAGTTGAAAATAACAAGTTAATAACATTTGATGCTAATTATAGAGAAAATTTATTTGCTGATAAAAAAGAAGAATTTATTAAATGCTCTGTTGATTTTATAAAGGATAGTTTTATTGTAAAACTAAGTGAGGAAGAAGCATTGTTAATTAGTGGTAAAAATGAAGTTAAAGAAGCTGCCCAGTATATTGTAAAATTAGGTTGTGAAAATTTGATTATAACATTAGGTAAAAAAGGCTCTTTAGTAACAACGAAGAAAACACAAGTATTAGTGCCAACAAAAGAAATGGTAATGATAGATGCTACAGGAGCAGGAGATGCTTTTATGGGAGCTGTCATTGCTCAGATTATAAATAAACCAAATAAAGATATTGTTGAAATTGTTAAACTAGCTAATTTAGTAGGAGGAATAACCACAACTAAAATAGGTGCACTTGAATCAATACCTACTTGGGAAGAAGTTGAAAAGTATAAATAAGGAAATACTGAGATTTAGTTAACTAAATCTCAGTATTTTTTATACGTATAAATATTAAGAAGTTGTCTCTCTTTGAATTAATTCAGTGTCTATATTAATATGTTCAATAGTTATAGGCATATTTTTATTTTTAGCATTAATTTGTCTAAGAATTAATTTCATTGAGTCCTCAGCAATTTTAACAATATCTTGCTTAACAGTGGTAATTGGAAGGATAGACTCCATAGAAATTGGTGAATTATCAAATCCTATTATTTCATATTCATCAGGTATATTTTTTTTATTTTTTATTAAAATATTCAATAAAATATTGGCATGAGTGTCATTGCTTAAAAATATACCTTTTTTTCCATTAGGATATTTTTTTTCAATGTCTTCATATATATTATAAATATTATGATAAGCTGTATCAAATGTACTTCCTATTTTAGAAAGATAACATTTATAATTAATGTTATTAGTCTCACAAGCAGTTTTAAACGCTTCAATACGTTTATAAGAAGGAGTGTCTTCCTTTACATCTCCGTTTATATGAATTAACATATCACAATTATTGTTAATTAGTAAATTAGTTGCTTGCAAAGAGCCATAATAATTATCACTATTAACACTTGAAATATACTTGTTTTCTCTTTCAATAGAGACTATAGGAATATTTAATTCACTTAGGGTTTTAGAATCTATAGAATGGCTTAGTATAATTAATCCTTCGATTTGATAAGCTAATAATTCGTTTATATAATTCATTTCTTCATCTCTATTGTTATTTCCAACAAATACTAAAAATTTATACTTGTATTTTGGATAAGTATTAATAAGAGAATCTAAAATTTGAGAATAGTAATGTAAAAATAAATCAGGAATAATAATACCAATCATTTCTGTTTTACCATTAGCTAAACTTCTAGCAACTTTATTTTCTTTGTAGTCTAATTCAACTAAAGCATTTTCAATTTTTTTCTTAGATTCTTCAGTTAAAGAATCAGGATTATTGAAATATCTAGAGATAGTTGTTTTAGAAAAGTTTGTTTTTTTTGCTATATCGTTAAATGTAATTTTTTTCTTCATATGCACCTCACCTAAGTATATTATATCAAAAAAGGATTTCAAATGAAAATAAAATGCTTATAGAACATTTACATGTAATCGATAACATGATAATATTACCTTAAAATAACCGGTTATATTACCGGTTACTAAAACTAGGAGGGAATTATATGGGGAGACCTAAGATACATTTAACAGCACCAAGAAATTGGATTAATGATCCAAATGGATTTATTATAAGGGAGAATATCATTTGTTTTATCAATATTTCCCATATGACAATGAGTCTTTTGAGTCATCACAAGTAAAAATATTTTCTGAAGATGGATATACATTTAATAATTTAGAAGATAAGAAAATAATTATAGAACCGATTATGGATGAAAAGTTAGGACATAGAACTCATACAAGAGATCCAAAAGTATGGAAATATAAAGATAGATATACGTTAATACTTGGGAGTAAGTTTATAGAAAGTGGTAGTGATAAGTTTACTGGAGAAGTTCTATTTTACACTAGTGAGGACAGCGAAAACTGGAGTTATAAAAATAGGTATTATGATAAAAAAATAGGAGATATGTGGGAATGTCCAGATTTATTTGAAGTCGATAATGAATATATATTAATTATGTCTCCGGAACATTTAATAAGTGATGGAAATAATTACACTAATAATACTGTTTACTCAATAGTTGGCTTTGATGAAGAATCCTGTGATATGAAGATTGATGATGAAGTAATGATCTTAGATGAGGGATTAGATTTATATGCAGCACAAACAAATATTGATAAATACGGAAATAGGATATTAATTGGATGGATGCGTATGCCTAGCAAGCCTTCTAATGAAGAGTGGATATGAATGATGACACTACCAAGAAAAATAACAGTTAGGAAAAATCAAGTGTATTTTAGTATACCTGACTATATCGATGATAAGTTTAATAAAAAAATAAATATAGGCAAATTTGATATAAATAATCCATGTAAAATAAATGTTACGTTAAAATCAGGAATTTCAGCTCTATTAGGAATTACTGAGCCAGCCGTATTTGGGGTAAATTTAAAATTAAAGTATCCATTTGTAGGTGCATTAATAGGTTCTGCCGTAGGTTCAGCATATGCTACATTTATGAAAGTATTATCATTATCTCAAGGACCAGCTGGGTTACCTGGAGTTATAGTGATTAGATCAAAGTCTATGGTACAATATATGGTAACAATGGTTATTACATTTGTTACAGCAACTGTAGCAACAATTTTGCTATCCACGGTTTTTCAAAAGAAAGAGAATAGCACTAACTAGATAATTTAATAAATATATAAGGCTGTATCAAAAAGTTTATTATTTTTGGTATAGCTTTATTGTTTTGAATAGATAGTTTTAAATATATGTAAGATTGATAAACTAATAATTATATTATACTTGAAATATGTTTTATTAATATATATAATATTGAAGGAATTAGTATGGTGCTTTTAGTTTATAAATATAAATAGGCAAAAGTTAAAAGGGAATGTGATGAAATTTCACAACAGCCCCCACTACTGTGATAGAGGATGAAAGCTAAAATTATAAATTCCATTGAGATATTTTCTTGAGAAGGAGTTTAGTGAGTAAAGAGATTCTTAAGTCAGGAAACCTGCCATAACTTTAATAGTGTTTTTCTTTGGGAGGGAGAGAACAAAAAAGGAGAAAAAAATGAATAAATTATTTAAAAGGTTTGCAGCAATATCTTTATCCACTATGATTGCTTTTGGCTTAATTAGCTGTGGAAATAATGCAGAAAAAAAAGATAATACTGCAAATCAATCATCTCAAGTTGGAGAAGTAGTATATCCAGTAACTATAACAGATTCTTTTGGTAAAGAGGTAACTTTAGATAAGGAACCTAAAAAGATTATTTCTGTAGCACCTAACATAACAGAAATGATATATGAACTTGGAGCAGAAGGCAAACTTGTAGGAAGAACTGATTATTGTGATTATCCAAAAGAAGTAACAAATATTGAATCAATTGGTAATTTAATGACGCCAGATATTGAAAAAATAATAAGCTTAGAACCAGATTTAGTAATTACTTCAACTCATTTTGATAAGGAAAATACAGCTAAACTTGAAGCAGCTGGTATTAAGATTATAGGATTATATGAAGAACATGATGTTGATGGTGTTTACACTATGATGGAAACATTAGGAAAAGCTTTAAATAAACAAGATGAAGCAACTAAGGATGTAGCTGCAATGAAATCTACTATTAAAGAAGTAACTGATGCTGTTAAAGATTTAGAAGAACCTACAGTTTATTATGTAGTAGGATATGGAGAATATGGTGATTTCTCTGCACCAGAAAATACTTTTGCAGGAGAAATTATTAAATTAGCTGGTGGAAATAATATAGTACCAGCACAAGACAATTGGTCATATAGTTTAGAAGCACTTTTAGAAGCCGATCCTGAAATAATCATTATAGGTAATGGTATGAAGGATGGATTTGAAACAGCTGAAGGATATAAGGAGTTAACTGCTGTTAAAGAAGGAAAAGTATACGAAATAGATAATAACTTAATAGACCGTCAAGGTTATAGAAATGCAGAAGGAGTAATGACTTTAGCAAAGATATTCCATCCAGAAGCCTTTCAACAATAGGAGGAGCATATTTTGGAATCAAAGAAAGCAAGAAACTATATTTATATTAGCTTATTGTGCGTTTTTTTATTCCTATGTATAGTGGTTTCTGCATCAGTAGGATCATCATCTATTAACCCAGTGGAAAGTTTAAAGCTTGTGCTTAATAAAATTCCTTTGATAAATAGAGTTATTGATACTACTGATATAAAGGAAATATATGAAGTAATTATTTGGAAGGTGCGCTTACCAAGAATTTTGCAAGCATCTCTTGTTGGAGGTGGGCTTGCAGTGGTAGGTTGCACCTTTCAAGCAGTATTTAGAAACTCTTTAGCAGATCCACATATATTAGGTATTTCATCAGGAGCATCATTAGGAGCAACAATTGCAATATTGTCAGGTTTAACACTTAATTTTTTAGGAATAGGTATTATTAGTATATTTGCTTTTATTGGAGCAATAGCAACTGTAATGTTGGTATATAAAGTAGGTGGCTTAGGTGGAAAAATAATAACTACAAATCTTTTATTAACTGGTACAGCTATAGGAACAATGTTAAGTTCTGTTATTTCACTACTTATGATTTACAATAGAGATAATTTAGAAAAAGTTTATTTATGGACACTAGGCAGTTTTTCTTCTGCCAATTGGAGCAAAGTATTATTTATGTTTATAGTATCTTTAATATCCGTAGTAATATTATTTGTTTTCAGTAGGGATTTAAATGTAATTCTTACAGGTGATGAGGTGGCAGCAAGTTTAGGAATAGATACTGTAAAATTAAAAAATCTACTTATAATTTTTTGTGCTATATTAGTTGCAGCAAGTGTATCAGTAAGTGGAACTATTGGATTTGTAGGGCTTATTATTCCTCATTGCATGAGATTACTAGTAGGTTCAGATCATAGATTACTTTTACCATTTTCATATTTTGGTGGAGCTGCATTTATGATAATATGTGATACTATAGCTAGAACAATAGCTGCTCCTACAGAAATACCTGTAGGAGTAATAACAGCTGTTTTTGGAGCACCATATTTTATATATTTACTTTATCGTAATTCAAAAAATGGAAAGTTTTGAGGTGGATTAGATGAATGAAAATATTTTATCAATTAGCAAACTAAGCTGGCAACCCAATAATGAAGAAAAATATATATTAAATGAGATATCCAGTGATTTTAAAGAAGGTGGCTTTTATGGTATATTAGGGCCAAATGGTTCAGGAAAGACTTCTTTAATAAAACATATTCTTAGATTTTTAGAAGTGAAAGAAGGAAGCATTTCCTTAGATGAAAGAAACATAAATAAGTATTCAAGAAAAGAGTTGGCAGCGAATATTTCTTTTGTGCCTCAAAATGTTAATATGGATGTGAATTTTTCTGTATATGATATTATTGCTATGGGAAGAACTCCATATTTAAAAAGATTTCAAGATTTAACTATTGAAGATAAGGCAATTATACAACATGCTATGGAAATTACAAATTGTGCTTATTTAAAAGATAAGATATTTGCTAATTTAAGTGGAGGGGAATCACAAAGAGTATTAATAGCTAGAGCTATAGTACAGGATACTAAATATTTAATATTAGATGAGCCTATTTCACATCTTGATATACGATATCAGATAGAATTGATGGAGACATTAAAAAGGCTTAATAATGAGGAAAATAAAACAATTATTGCAATCTTGCATGATTTAAATTTAAGTTCAGCATATTGCAAGGAGATAGTACTTATGAAAAATGGAAAAATTTTTTCTAAAGGAAAAGTAGAATCAGTACTTACTAAAGAAAATTTGAAGGCTGTATATGAAATGGATTTTGAAATTCAACATTTAACTAAAAGTAATCAATTATTTTTTGTACCCTTAGTATCTGGATTATTGAATAAATATAAATAAAACATATGCTGTTAAAGTATATGTTTTTTTGTTATTTAGGGTATTTTGATTATAAAAAATAGATATTAAGGCAAGATAATAATAAAGGAGGAATATATAATGGAAAATAATATGGCTATGGAATATCCAATGTTTTGTTATCAATGTGAACAAACATCAGGGGGAAAGGGATGCACTAAGATGGGTGTATGTGGGAAAACCCCTGAAGTAGCAAATCTACAAGATTTATTAATATTTCAATTAAAAGGAATAAGTTGTTATGCAAATGAACTTATAAAAAAGGGAGAAAATGTTGATAAATCAACAATAGCTTTTATTGAAGATTGTTTATTTACAACATTAACAAATGTTAATTTTGATGCAGATAATCATGTTAAGTTATTAAGAGAATCTCAAAAAATAAAAGATGATTTAAAAAAGAAGGTTGGTAAAATTAAAAATGATACAGCTCATGTAACTTATATATTAAGAGAAAGCAAAGCAGAAATGCTTGAAGATTCAAAAATTGCAGGAATTATGTATGACCAAGATTTAGATCCTGATATACGTTCATTAAGACAAACAATTGTATATGGATTAAAAGGTATAAGTGCTTATGGACATCAAGCAAGATATTTAGGTTATTACGATGATCAAGTAGATAATTTTTATGTAAGAGCTTTAGAAGCAACAACAGATGATAGCTTATCAGTAGAAGAGTTAATAAGATGGACTATGAGAACTGGTGATATGAGTATTGCTATAATGAAAAAGTTAGATGAAGCAAATAATAAAGTATATGAACAGCCTTCACCACATAAAGTAAATGTAAAGATTAAAAAGGGATCTTTTATTATAGTTTCTGGTCATGATTTAAGAGATTTAGAACAGCTATTAGAACAAACAGAAGGAAAAGGTATAAATATATATACCCATGGAGAAATGTTACCTTCACATGGTTATCCAGGATTAAAGAAATATAAACATTTAATTGGAAATTATGGAGGTGCATGGCAAGATCAACAAAAAGAATTTGATGGTATTCCTGGATGTATACTAATGACTACCAATTGTCTTATGAGACCAAGAGAAACATATAAAGATAGAATATTTACAACTAATGTTGTTGGATGGGATGGAGTTGTAAATATACCAAAAGGAAAAGATGGTAAAAAAGATTTTACACCAATAATTGAAAAAGCATTAGAATTAGGTGGCTTTGAAGAAGACCAAGAACCACATGAAATTATTGTAGGTTTTGGTCATCATGCAACTTTAAGCAATGCAGAAGCTATTGTAGGAGCTGTAAAGGATGGAAAAATAAGACACTTCTTTTTAATAGGAGGTTGTGATGGGGCAAGACCAGGTAGAAATTATTATACTGAATTTGCAAAAAAGATACCAGATGATTGTATAATTCTTACTTTAGCATGTGGAAAATATAGATTCAATAAATTAGATTTTGGTGAAGTAGCAGGTTTACCTAGATTATTAGATGTAGGACAATGTAATGATGTTTATTCAGCAATTAGAATAGCTACAGCATTAGCAGATGCTTTTGGAACAGATGTAAATGGATTACCATTATCTTTAATAGTTTCATGGTATGAACAAAAAGCTGTAGCAGATCTTTTAGCATTGCTATCATTAGGAATTAAAGATATATATTTAGGACCAACACTTCCTGCTTTCTTTAGTCCTAATGTTCTTCAATATCTTATAGATACTTTTAATTTGCATCTAATAAGTACACCTGAAGATGATTTAAAAACTTGTTTGAAACAAGAGATATAAAAGAAATATAAGTTAGTTTGAAAATAATGTGTATTTTATATGAATATTATTTATATTTGTAACAAATGTTACTTAAAATAATTTAAAGTTGATGTATATTAATATTATAGTTTGAAGTAAAAAGTATTATGTAAGTTGATAGGAGAAGAGAAAATGAGTTTATTTTTAGGTAAAATACATTTTTGGTTATTTAATAAGGTATTATGGTTTGAAGGGTTAGAGGATGAAATTATAAAGTTAGCACAAGAAGAAGGATTAAATGTAAAAAAATTAAGTGTTGAAATTAATAATAAGTATGGACAAAAAACTGAAAATAAAAATTTAGAAGAAATAATAGATACAAGTAATATTCATGGATGGTTACAAAATAAAATTCATAGTGCAGAAGGAAGAATGGCAGCATGGACAAAAGCTATCTTAGAAAATAATGAAACTGCAATTGGAAAATTAGAAAATATATATGCTAATCAAGGAATAAAAGCGGCTAAAGAAGTAAAAGAAGAAAAAAATATTATAAGTGCTAAAGAAATATATGATAGCATTAATGATTATATTCTTGATGGTATGCCTTGTGACAGAGTTAATGAAGTTATAATAGCTGAAGAAGATAAAGTGCAATGGAAGAGAAGAATATGTGTACATAACGATATCTGGCAAAAAGAATCAATGGATGTATCTATATTCTATCAATTAAGAAATATATGGATAAAAGCATTTGTTCAAGAAGTAAATAGTCAATATGAGTATGTTAAAATAGATGAAACTACAATGGAAATAAAGAAAAAGCAATGAGGAAAAAACTATGAATGCTATAGAATTAATGAATGAAGAACATAAAAATATACTAAGAATGATTAAGGTTATAAGAAAGGTATGCTTCAATATAATGAATGGTACAGAAATTAATTATAAAGATTTAGAAGATATAATTGAATTCATTAGAAATTATGCCGATAGTCATCATCATAAAAAAGAAGAAGACATATTATTTAATAGAATTACTGAAAATTTAGGGCAATTAGGAGAAAAACTTGTGAAGCATGGAATGCTTGTAGAGCATGATTATGGAAGACTTTATATAAGTAATTTAGTTGAATCTATTGAAAAGGTAAAAGGTGGCGATGAAGAAGCTAAGCTTGATATAATTGCTAATGCAATATCATATACCCATCTAATGGAAAGACATATTGATAAGGAAGATAGAGTAGTATATACTTTTGCAGAAAGAAATTTAAGCAAAGAAATATTAGAGAAAGTTAATAATGAGTGCTATAAATTTGAAGATGCTAATGAAACTGTAAAAGATAAATATTTAAATATTTTAGGTAAATTAGAAGAAAAATATACTAAATAAATACAGTATAATAACTTAAAGCAACGGATAAGTATAAGTACTATCCGTTGCTTTTTAAACATTGAAAATTTATAGTAATTAAATTAAAACCTGAAATCTCTTTTACCATTATTTAATTTACTTAAATATTCAAGTACTATTTGCCTAACTTTTTCATTAGGTATCTTTTTTATTTCAGTAGCAATTACTTTTTCTCCATTTTCTTTTGTAAGAGGAGAAGCATAATCTTCTAAATATTCCTTTAAAGTAATAAGAGCATTTGGTAAACAGCAATTGGCTATTTGTCCATTTTTAACAAGGGTCATAAATCTATCACCAGTTCTTCCTTCTCTATAGCAGGCAGTGCAGAAGCTAGGGATATGTCCTATTTCTAATAGCCAATTGACAATTTCATCTAAAGTTCTGTCATCACTTATATCAAATTGAGCAGAACTTTCATATTTTTTTTCTTTAATGACATATCCTCCAACGCTTGTAGAAGAGCCACCACTTAATTGAGATACTCCAAGCTCTAAGACTTTTTCCCTAGTTTTTTGTGATTCTCTAGTAGAAACGATTAATCCAGTATAAGGTACTGCAATTCTCAAGACAGCAACTATCTTAGCAAATATTTCATCGGAAATTGCATTGGTAAATTCATGGGGATTTATATCATCAGCTGGTCTTATTCTTGGTACACTTATGGTATGTGGACCTATGCCTTTAACTGCTTCTAGGTGTTCAGCATGCATTAAAAGACCTACAAAATCATATCTATAAAGATTTAAGCCGAACAATACTCCACAGCCAACATCATCAATACCACCATCCATGGCTCTATCCATTGCTTCAGTATGATAATTATAATCATGTTTAGGACCAGTGGGATGTAATGCTTCATAAGCTTCTTTATTATAAGTTTCCTGGAATAATATATATGTTCCTATGTCAGCTTCTTTTAATTTTTTATAGTTTTCTACGGTGGTAGCAGCTATATTGACATTAACTCTTCTAATGGCTCCATTTTTATGTTTTATGCTATAAATTGTCTTTATGCTTTCAAGTACATATTCTATAGGATTATTTATAGGATCTTCACCAGTTTCTAAGGCAAGTCTTTTATGGCCCATATCTTGTAGTGCAATTACTTCTTTTTCTATTTCCTTTTGAGTAAGTTTTTTTCTAGGAATATGTTTATTTTTGAAATGATATGGACAATATGTGCAGCCATTTACACAATAATTTGATAAATATAGAGGAGCAAACATTACAATTCTATTACCATAAAATTTTTCTTTAATTTCTTTGGCTAAACTATAAATTTTATTATTTTCCTCTTCTAAATTACATTCAAGAAGTACAGCAGCTTCTCTATGAGTAAGGCCAGTACAGTTTCTAGCTTTTTCAATGAGTTTATTAATTAATTGCTTATTGTTTTTATTTTTTTCTGCATATTTAAGTGTTTCAAGTATTTCATCATCATTTATGAATTCGGTAGCTTTATTTGATTTTACATTATACATATTCAAACATCTTCTTTCCTTAATAGTTTATTTAAAATCGTATCCTTTAATGTAGATTGATTTACTATATATTACATATAAGTAAATTTTAACATAAATAAATTTTTTTATCAAAATTTATAATTAATGATAAATTATTGAAGAAAATCTACCACATATATTTCATAAGGCTAATAATAAAGTTAAGCAGAAAGAAGAAGTAACATCACATTATGATATAGGAAATGATTTTTATAGCTTATGGGTATCAATGAAATTAAAGGCTTAAAATTAGAAACTTTACTTTTGTATAAGTTAGCTAAGAATAAATTAAGTCATAGCATAAAGAAGAGTTGAATAATAATAAGTATATAGGAGTAGAGCTGTAATTATGCGGCTCTTTAGCATTTTGGAGGGAATTATGGAATTTAAAGAGGATATTAGAAGGTTTAATGAAAAGCATAAGATGAATACAGTAAAGATTGGAGGAGGGGATTTTAATTATGTACTTTCAGGCAGCGGAGAGAAAAAGATTGTACTATTTACAGCAGGAAGTGGATTATATGAAGGGTTTTATCGACATATACAATTATTGGAAGAGAAGTATACTGTGGTAGCTTTTGATTATCCTGATGGGAAAAAGGATATTTACCATTTAGTTGATAGTATTGCAGAATTTTTAAAAAGTATAAATTTTAATAAATCTTATTTCATTGGGGAATCATTAGGTGGTTTAGTAGTAGAACTATTTATGAAAAAGTATCCCAAAATGATAGAGGGAGTAGTGCTTACTAATACAGGAACTATCACTAAAAATATTCCTAATACAATGAGAAAAGAAGTTGTTGATGGAATAAAATCTGCCATTAAGACTGTACAGATGACACCAGCATATATCTTAAAATCAGCATTGATAAAAAAATCATTGAAAAAGATTAAAGAAGATTTTGATGAAAGTATTGATAGCATATATGCCAAGGAATACGTAGGATACCTTATGGAAAGGGTAAGTAAGGAGAAAGCTATATATCTATGCAGTATTGCATTAGATTTTGCTGAAAATATCACTTTTGATAAGAATGATTTTAAGGATTTTGATGGAAGCATATGTATAATAAATACAAATGATGATGAGGTTTTTGATGAAAGAATTAAGGCTGAATTAAAGAAACTATTTGAAAATAACATTAGTAAAACAATAAAAAGTGGTGGACATGCATCATTTTTATTTAGGCCAGTAGAGTATGTAAAGATGCTAGAAGATATGATTATTTAAAAATTCATAATTAGTAAAAAGATATTAATAATTAGCAATAAGTTAGTTATTAATATCTTTTTTTATCACATTTTAAATAAAAAAATAATAGTATAATATGCGAACTCATTTTTGTTTACGAATATATATAGAATCATAATGTTTAATTATGAGAAAAAGATTGGATAATAATTTAAAAGCAAGGGCATAATAAAAAATAAAATTCCATTAAATTAATAATAACTTTCTATTATTATTGGGGGAAGGTTTTATGATTATAAATAACGGAATCAATGAGGAAACGATTCTTCATGTGTGGAATTGGTCATTTAAAACAATAAAAGAAAATATAAAGGAAATAGTCAATGCAGGATATACTTGGATACAGATATCGCCAGTTCAAGGGACTAAAGATAAAAGTCTAGTAGTAAAGGATTGGTGGATGTTATATCAACCAATTAATTTTAAGATAGGAAATTTTCAATTAGGAAGTAGAGAAGAGTTTATTGGAATGTGTGCAGAAGCTCATAGGTATGGATTAAAAGTAATGGTAGATGTAATATTAAACCATATGGCCAATAGAGGTGGAGGTAATGATAGCAATTTTCCACATGAAACAGTTGAATCATTTATAAGAGATGATATTAATTTTTGGCATGAAAGAAAAAAAGTAGAAGATTGGGATGATAGGTGGCAAGTTACTCACTGGTGTATAGGTCTTCCAGATTTAAACACATCTAACCATATGCTTCAAGACATAATTATTGATTTTTTAAATGATGTTATTGAATGTGGTGCAGATGGATTAAGATTTGATGCAGCTAAGCATATTGAACTACCTGAGGATCCAGGTGGAAGTGATTTTTGGCCAAGAGTAATAGGAGCATTAAAAAATAAAGAAAGATTACTTTTATATGGAGAAGTATTACAGTGTGGAGCATCAAATTATGAAAAATATATAAAATATATGAGATTATCAGCAGAAGGTTATAGTTATGCCATAAGGAAAACTGTTGGATATAAGTCAGAAAAAAATATTAATAACGCTAAAGAATATCAAGTACCTTATGGAGTTAATGGCTCAAATTTAGTGACGTGGATAGAATCTCATGATGATTATGCCAGTGATATTGAAAAAAGCTTTGAGTTAAGTCAGTGGCAGATAAAGATGGGATGGGCAATAATTGCTTCAAGAAGTGAATCAATACCATTATTTTTTAATAGGCCTAAAGGAAAAATATGGCTTGAAGGAACTATTGGAGAAGCAGGAAACGATTTCTGGAAGAGTAGTGAAATTGTTGCAATAAACAAGTTTAGGTTAAAGATGAAAGGAGAAAAGGAAAATATTATTACTTTAGGTAATAATCTGATGATTGTTGAAAGAGGTAATAAAGGTGTGATAATGATTAATATTGGTGGACACTATGATATAAATATATATACTAACTTAAAAGATGGCATATATAAGGATAAAATTTCCGATAAATTATTTTATGTAAGAGATGGGCGGTTAAATGGAACTGTTGAAGAAGGGAGAATATCAATAATATATCATGAATTAGAAGAAGATTTTATAGAAAAAGATATATATTATCTTCGTGATAATAAGGTATTTTTCACAAATCCTTTAAGATGGGATAAAGCAAGGGTATATATATATAAAGAAGGAAACTATAAATCTACAGAATTATCACCATGGCCAGGAAGAGAAATGTATAGAGAAGGAGAAAATTTATATAGCTATCCAATAGAAGATTATTGGATTAGTGGACGAGTGATATTTACTAATGGAAATACTCAGATACCAGAGTTTGCTAAAGAAGGGTTACCTATTTTAAAAAATAAATAAAATTTCATTTTAAGATATAACTTTATCTAAGTATATGGTCAGTGAAAAGATATGTACCTAGATAAAGTTATTTTTATATATACAGATTTAATAAAATGAAAAAGTTAAATTAAGTTGACATTGGTATTATGTTACTATAGAATTAATAAGTAAAATTTAATAAGTTTTTGTGGTTACATTTGTAATAATAGGGAATATGGTTAGAATCCATAGCAGCCCCCGCTACTGTAAAAGATACGAAACTCTACTTAATATATTATTTTATTAAGTAATGTCACTGAGGAATACTTGGGAAGGCAAGAGGAATAGATTTGAAGCTTTAAGTCAGGATACCTGCCACAAAAATATAAGTGAATAATTTCGGTGGGAAATGAAAGCATATACTTTTTAATAACATATTGCAGATAAATAATTCATTAAATTAATGAATTATTTAATTTGTCTATGATTTAATTTATTTATTTAATATGTATTGCTTAAAAATCTCATATTTTATGGGATTTTTTTATTTGTAATACTTTAAAGATGATTAAAAAAAGAATACTAGCATTTCATAAGGATAATGAAATTATTTGCCATCAATTGAAAGGGGTAAAAGTATGAAAAAAATTAATGTAGGCAAAAAAGTATTGTCTATGCTACTAGTAGCTTTTTTATTAGTTACTAACTCTTTGGTTGTAGGTGCTACTCCAAGAAAAGAATCGGCATGGCCACAGTTTAGAGGAGAAACTTTAAATCCAGGAGTGACAGATAGTAAAACTCCAAGAAGTTCAGAAGAAATAGAGGAATCATGGGCTAAGAAAATGGGGACAGGCTGGAGCTTTAGTGATCCAATAGTTGTTGGTAGTTATGTTTACATAACAGATAGTTCAAATGTCAAAAAATTAGATAAGGAAACTGGAGATATTGTATTAGAAAAACCTTTAGCAGAAAGAATAGGATTTTTCTCAAGAATGGCTTATGGAGAAGGAAAGTTATTTGTTCCAGTTGGAGAAGGAAGAATACAATGTATTGATGCAAATACATTAGAGTCTCTTTGGATAACAAAAGTAAATCCATCAGACATGTCTTTACAAGCTATATCACCTGTTACTTATTATAATGGTTATGTTTATATGGGAGCAACAAGTGGTTCTGCTGATAAGGGGATTTTTTATGCAGTATCAGCTGAAGATGAAGATCCATCAGTTGGTGATGAAATAAAAGAGTATACTTGGACATATTCACCAAGTGAAGGGAAAAAAGGATACTACTGGAGTGGTGCTTCTATAATTGGAAACAGTATAGTTTTTGGTGGTGAAAGTGGACAAGTTGTAAGTCATAGCTTAACTACAGATGCTGTAATAGATACTTTAGAAATAAATGAAGCCATAAGAACATCAATTCATTATGATATAAAAACAGGTAGAATTTATATAGCAACTAAGGCAGGAAATATACATTCAGTGAAAGTTAATTCAGATGGTACTTTTGATAAATCATCTTTAATAACTAAAAAAATAGGTTCTGATATAACATCAAGTCCTGTTTCATATAATGGAAGAATATACGTAGCTGGTGGTGGTGCATTATCTGGAGCTGGATTCTCTGTATTAGATGCCAATACACTAGAAATAATATATCAAATTAATGATATAGCGTCACAATCATCACCAATATTAACAACTGCATATGCTACAGCAGAAAATAACTATACAGTGTATTTATATTTATTTAATTATAAAAATCCAGATGATATATATGTGATTAAGGATTTCCAAGGTAATACAGAACCATCTTATGAAAAAGTAGCAACACCATCAAAACCACAATATAATTCATCATCTGCAGCAATAGATGAAGAGGGAAGTATATATTTTAAGAATGATTCAGGTTATTTATTTAAATTTATAAATAAAGTAAATGGTGCATTTGGTGTGGAAGATGTTATAGATATTATAAATAGATTACCTAATATTGAGAATATAACTTTAAATGATGAAATATCAATTAATGATGTAATGGAAAGATATAAAGATTTATCTGATGAAGATAAACTTATGGTTACTAATATTGATAAATTAAATGCAGCATTAGAAAAGATAAATGACTTAAAGGATGCTGATAAAGAAGTAGAAAGATTATTAGTTGAAATAAAAGAATTACCAGATGAAATAACATTAGAAGATAAAGCTAAAGTTAAAGAGTTATTTTATAGTTATGATAAATTATCAGAAGAGCATAAATTAAAGGTAACTAATGCAGATAAGTTAATTAATTCATATAAAACTATTATAAAATTAGAAGAAGCTGAAGCTATTAAAGATATGGAAGCTAAGATAGCTAAACTACCAGAGTTAAAAGATATTGTTTTAGATGAAGAAGAAAAAATAAATAATTTATATAAAGAGTTTACAAATTTATCAGAAGATGTACAAAATCAAGTTACAAATAAGGATAAGCTTATTGAAGCTAAGGAAAAGATAGATTATGTTAGAGGAGAAGTAACTTCAATAGAAAAAGATATTTGGGAAAAAATAAATCCTGAAAATATCACTTTAGAAAATAAAAATATAGTTTATGGATTAATATCAAGATATAATGCATTAGATGAAAGAGATAGAAAGTATGTAAATCACTTTGATGAAGTGTTAGATGCTAAAAAAGTAATTGATACATTAGAGAAAGCTGAAGAAAAAGTAGATGTAAAGCCTGAGGTTAAACCAGAAACAAAACCTGAAGTTAAATCAGAAGTTAATACTCAAACAAATTTACCAAAAACAGGTGGAGTAAATTCAGTAATATTAATATTTATTTCTGTAATAATATTAACTACTGGAACTATATTATTTTTAAAAAATAATAATTTAAGAAAAGAAATTAAAAAGTAATTTAAAATAAAATAGCTTGCACAATTGAATGTTTATTTAGAAAAGCTTAGTTGTGCAAGCATTTTTTTATTTAATTAAATAAAATCTTAATAAAGATAATTTAATACTTTAATAAATATATTGGAGGCAATTATGAAAAATAAAAATGTTAAAATAGGAGCTATTATAATAGTTCTTATATTAGCAATTATAGTTTCAGGTGGATTTATGATAAAAAGTTATGAAAGTTCATTAACAACAAAACCTGAAGTTAATAAAAATAATGGTTTAATAACTGATAAAACTATGGAAGATAATAGTTCTAATGGGGAAAGTAATGACGAAAATAATAAGTCAAAAGAAGATGAAACGTCTATTAGTGATGGTGAAGAATTAAAAAATGAAGAAAATATTAGTGAAGATAAAAAAGATAATTTATTAAGTGATGATAATATCAATGAAGTTAAGTTAGGAAGTAGTAATCCAGTAATAAATGAAGAGGAATCAAAAGTTACAGTAGAAAAAAATCAAGAAGCAAATGGTAGTGCTGGTAGTACAAATGTTTCTCAAGAAAGTAAGCCAGAAATTAAACCAGAAAGTAATCAAGAACCAGTAAGTAAATATGTAACTATATCAATAACTTGTCATACTATTTTAAATAACTTAGATAAAGTTTCAGATAACAAAAAAGAAATAATACCATCAAATGGTGTTATACTATCACAAAAGCAAGTTGAAATAAACGATGGTGATACAGTATTTGATGTGCTTTTAAGAGAAACAAGAAAACAAAGAATTCATATGGATTTTGTGGAATCTCCTGTATATGGAAGTGCATATATAAAGGGAATAAACAATATTTATGAATTTGATGCTGGCGAACTTAGTGGATGGATGTATAGTGTAAATGGTGTTTTCCCTAATTATGGATGTAGCATTTACAATTTAAATGATGGCGATGTTATTCAGTGGATGTATACTTGTGATTTAGGTAAAGATTTATAAAAATAATAAGGGAGTCAATAGAAACATGGATATAAAATCATATAATTCGTTTAGTGAATATCATCCATTAGTAAACTTTTTATATTTTACTGTAGTTATAATGTTTTCCATGATATTTCAACATCCAGTATTATTAGTAATATCTATTATATCTTCATTTAGTTATACAATAATACTTAATGGAATTAAAGCATTAAAATTTAATTTATATTTTTTATTGCCAATGCTTTTTATGGTAATAGCATTAAATCCATTATTTAGTCATCAAGGTATGACTATATTATTTTATATTGACAATAAACCTATAACATTTGAATCATTTATATATGGGATAGTTACAGCTATGGTGCTTGTAACAATGGTTATGTGGTTTAGTTCTTATAATAAGGTAATAACTTCAGATAAGATAATATATCTTTTTAGCAAAACAATTCCATCAATAGCATTATTAATTTCTATGACATTAAGTTTTGTTCCAAAGTTTAAAGTGCAATTAAAGAAAATAAGAATGTCTCAAAGAAATATAGGGCGGGATATTAATAATGGAAATTTTTATGAAAGGGCTAAACATGGATGTAAGATTATATCTATACTTATAATGTGGGCATTAGAAAATGGTGTTCAAACAGCTGATTCAATGAGGAGTAGGGGATATGGATTAAGAGGAAGAACTCACTTTTCGTTATATAAGATGGACAAAAGAGATAAATTAACTTTATCTATAATGGGAGTATTAATTGCAATTTGTATGTTGGGATATTTAGGTGGTAAAAATACAATGCAGTTTTATCCATATATACAAATGAAAAAAATAGAGGTAATAGATTATATTATATATTTAACATATATCATATTAGTTTTTTTCCCAATTATAATTGAAGTAGTGGAGGCATTAAGATGGAGATTATTAAAATCAAAGATTTAAGTTTTAGTTATCCAGATACTGAAAAGAAAGTATTAGATAAAATAAATATTAATATAAATGAAGGGGAATTTATTCTTTTAATTGGAGAATCAGGGTGTGGTAAAAGCACTCTTTTGAGACAATTAAAAAATGAAATACAACCATATGGAGAAGTGTTTGGGGAGATATTATATAAAGGGAAAAATATAAGAGAATTAGACCAAAGAAAATCTGCATCAGAAATAGGATTTGTCATGCAAAATCCAGATTATCAAATAGTTACAGATAAAGTGTGGCATGAGCTTGCTTTTGGGTTAGAAAGCTTAGGCATTGATTCACAAACAATAAGAAGAAGAGTTTCGGAAATGGCTAGTTTTTTTGGAATACAGACATGGTTTAGAAAAGATGTATCTGAATTAAGTGGTGGACAGAAACAATTATTGAATTTAGCAGCAATAATGTGTATGCAACCTGATATATTAATATTAGATGAACCTACATCTCAATTAGATCCTATAGTTGCAACAGAGTTTTTAGAAACTGTATATAAGATAAATAGAGAACTAGGTGTAACAGTTATACTTACAGAACATAGATTAGAGGAAGTATTTTCTATGGCTGATAAAGTGATTTTAATGGATGATGGCAAGGTTATAGGAAGTAAAAATGCAAATGAAATAGGTGATATAATATATAATAATGGCAATAAGCATTCTATGTTTTATTCTCTTCCTACACCAATTAAAGTTTATAAAGAATGTGATGGTGTTGGACAATCTCCTTTAACAATAAAAGAAGGAAGGGAATGGGTTAAAAAAACATTTAATAAAAAAAATACAATACTTAAAGCAGTATCAAGTGATTTAAAAGAAAATAATAAAAAAGAATCTGTTATTAAATTAAACAATGTATGGTTTAGGTATGATAAAACATCTCCAGATATATTAAGAGGTTTAAATTTAGAAGTTTATAAAAATGAAGTATTATGTATTCTTGGAGGAAATGGTACAGGGAAAAGCACTACTTTAGGTGTTATTTCAGGTAGTAATAGAGCATATAGAGGAAATGTTTATATTAATAAAAAAAAGATAGAAAAGTATAAATTATCAGAGTTATTTAATAATAATTTAGCAGTACTTCCTCAAGATCCACAAAGCTTGTTCGTAAAAAGTGTTTTGCAAGATGATTTAGAAGAGGTTTTAGATGGTACGAAACTATCTAAAAGTGAAAAGACTGAAAGAGTTAAGAATATTAGTGAACTACTAGGTATAGTTAATTTATTAAAAATGCATCCATATGATTTAAGTGGTGGAGAACAACAAAAAGCAGCATTAGCAAAGATATTATTACTAGAACCTAAAATATTAATATTAGATGAGCCTACGAAAGGGATAGATGGAAATTTTAAAAGAGAACTAGGAAATTTATTTAAGAGTTTAAAGAAAAGAGGCATGACCATTGTTATTGTAACTCATGATATTGAATTTGCTGCAGATAATTCGGATAGATGTTTAATGTTTTTTGATGGAGATATTTCATCAGAAGGTACACCAAGGGAGTTTTTCTGTGGCAATACATTTTATACAACCAGTGCTAATAAGATGTCGAGAGGTATTTTGCAAGATATATTAAAAGTTGAGGATATGGTAGATATATGGAATTATCAAAATTAAAGTCAGTAAAAGCATCAATTATAAGCATTTTATTAAGTTTTATAATTTTATTATTTGGGGTAAAGATAGGTGATAGGAATTATTGGTTTGTAAGCATGTCTTTAATTATTTTAGCTATATGGTTATTTTTTTCTTTATTTGAGAGTAGAAAACCAAGAGCTAGAGAGATAGTTCCAATTGCTGTAATGTCAGCAATTGCAGCAATTGGAAGGTTTGCTTTTGCAATGTTGCCACAGTTTAAACCAGTTGCAGCAATAGTTATAATAACAGGAATGTCCTTTGGACCAGAAGCAGGTTTTTTAACAGGAGCAGTATCGGCACTAGTATCAAATTTCTTTTTTGGGCAAGGTCCTTGGACTCCTTGGCAAATGTTTGCTTTTGGTGTACTAGGATTTCTTGCAGGGCTTTTATATAAATATAAAATTATAAAAAATAAATTATCAATTTGTATATTTGGAGGTATAGCAGGTTATTTATATGGATTTATAGTGAATTTATGGATTGTTTCTACACAATTAAATGATATTACTAAAGAAAGATTAATGACAATTTATATTTCAAGCATACCATTTGACACTATACATGCAGTTTCAACTATTTTATTTTTATTTATATTAGCAATGCCTATGAAAGAAAAAATGGAAAGATTAAAGATTAAATATGGATTGTTTAGATAGATGATAGAAGAGGAATTAATAATGAGTAAAATTTATATATCGCAACTTTTTAATGATAATGAAATAATTGATTTTCTTAAGGATAGGGATATAGGCCTGGAAATTATTGAATTTGGAATAGGAAGTGTATTAGATCAAGAGGATAATGGATTAAGTGATTATTGTAATAGAATGGGAGATACCATTAAAAAACGTTCTTTATCAATACATGGACCATTTTTAGATTTAAATCCTGCTAGTTATGATAGTTTGGTAAGAAACATTACAATGCTTAGATATAATCAAGTATATTCAGTTGCCAAGAAACTTGGAGCTGACAGAATAATTTACCATTCATGCTTTAATGAAAATATTTATTTTAAGGAATCATATGTTAATAACTCTATTGAGTTTTGGAAGGAATTTTTGAAAGATAAGGATGATACTATTAAGATACATATTGAAAATGTGTTAGAATCTAAAATGGATCATTTAATAGAACTTATTGATGCAGTAAATAATAAAAATTTAACATTATGCTTAGATATTGGACATGTAAATTGTTATGGAAAAGATAGTATAGAAACATGGATAAAAAGATGTGGGCATCGTATAGGTCATGTTCATTTACATAATAATGATGGAGTTAAGGATACTCATAATGGATTAAGTTGTGGAAATATTGATATTGATACTGTGCTTAATAGTATAAATAAGTATTGTAAACATTCATCAATTACTATTGAGATTAACAATTATAATGAATTACATAATTCAATTAATATAGTAGAAAAGTTTTTCAATAACAATAAATAAAATCACTTACATAATTATATAAAATATTTTTAAAAAGGTATCTGAAATATTACTTTCAGATACCTTTTTATTTGGTAAAATAGGCTACGCCTATACTACCAGGACCAACATGTAGGCCAATTATAGGACCAATAGTGTCAATTTGTACCTCAACACCTAGTTTTTCTTTGATTTTTTCTGCTAAGTTAAGACCTTCATCGGGACAATTTATATGATGAACAATGACACCACCTAACTCTTTACCTTGTAAATCACTAATTAATGTATTAATAATAGTATCTATGGCTTTTTTCTTAGTTCTAACTTTAGTAAATACAGTGGTTTTTCCTTGACATACTGTTAGTATAGGTTTGATTTGAAAAAGCGTTCCTAAAAGAGCAGCGGCTCCACCGATTCTTCCACCTTTTTTTAGGTAGTCTAAGGTATCAGGTGTAAATAAAAATCTACTATTATTAATAACAGTATTACATACATTTAATACTTCTGCCATAGAATTTCCAGCAATGGCTGATTTAGCTGCTTCAATGGCTATGTATCCCATCTGCATACAGTTACTTCGGGAATCAACTATTTCTATTTGTGCATTTGGATATTTTTCTAAGAGCATATTTTTTATTAGGTTAGCACTAGATACAGTACCACTCATATCTGAAGAGATAAAAATACCAACTATAGAATTACCTTCTTTAATTATTTTTTCAAAAGTATTATATATTTCATCAGGAGATGGCTGAGAAGATGAAGGAATTTCAGTGCTTGATTTCATCTTTTGATAAAATGTTTCATTATCTAAATCTATTTCTCGTGTAGATACTCCGTTCATAATTACGTTAAGTGATACTACAGATATATCATATTTATCTATGAATTCCTTTGGTATATATGATGTACTGTCTGTAACAATTTTTATTGCCATATATAGTCCTCCTTATTATTCTTCTTTGATTATAATATTATAGCTCAAAAATTATTGGAAAAATTATTAATTATAAATAATTATCAGAAATTTAACATTAATCTTTCATAAGAATTATTAACAAATTTTCATATAATTATATTACATAAATGTTAAAAAATAAGTGGGAAATCGAATAAATAATAAAATAATGTTTAATAAACGAACATTATTTTATTTTTAGGAATATTATAAAATGTAATGCATATTCAAGGAGGCTAATATAAATGAATGGCTATGAACTTATAAGAAAGCTACAGAACAAGATGCAAGATTCTAATTTTGCTCAAAAGTTTAATAGATTAGCTCAAGAATTAAATAGTATTCCAGGATTACAACAAGAGATAATAAAAATAGCTCAAATGACTAATGAAAGAGAAAGGCAAAAAGCTATAAAAAAATTACCTGATAATGTAAAAAAATCTGTTGCTGAACTAATTCAGTTATTAAATAATTAAATATATATATATAAGCTCCCAAATATAGAGGAGCTTTTATTTTACTTAATACTTAATAAATATATATATATTTGTTAAGTAAAATACAAAGAGTAATTGAGTTACTTAGTGTAATAATATATAATAAGAATATATTTTTTATTTATATTAAATATACATATGATTTAAGGAGATATACAGATGAATATAGTTATAGTAGGAGCAGGAAAAGTAGGATATGCCTTGGCCAAATATCTTTCTATAGAAGGTGACAATGTTACTATAATAGATAATAATATTGTAGCTTTAGAGAGAATTAACAATAGTCTAGATGTAATGTGTGTTAAAGGAAATTGTACAAGTTTGAAAGTGCTTAATGAAGCAGAGGTTAAAGATGCTGATTTATTAATTTCTGTAACAAATAGTGATGAATTAAATATGCTTTGTTCTTTAGCTGCTAAAAAATTAGGTACTAAGTATACTATATCAAGAGTACGAAATCCAGAATATGATGAGGATATAACTTTATTATCAGAAGCTGTAGGTATTGATTTAGTAATTAATCCGGAAAAAGCTGCTGCTAATGAAATAGCAAAACTAATAAAGTTCCCATCAGTATGTAGTATAGATGATTTTTCCGAAGGAAAAGTAAATTTAATTGGATTTAAGATTGCTCATAATACAGACTTAGTAGGAAAGAGAATTTCCGAAATAGGTTCTATCAGAGGAAATGTATTATTTTGTGGAATTGAGAGAAATGATACAGTAATAATACCTAAAGGAGATTATGTTTTTCAAGTAGATGACAGAATATATGTTATTGGTGAGCATAAAGAAATTCAAGATTTCTTTAAGAGGTTGGGAAAATACGAAAAAAGAGTTAGGAACTCAATGATTATTGGCGGAGGTAAAATAAGTTACTACTTAGCTAAGAAAATCAATGAAGTAGGAGTAAGTTGTAAAATAATAGAAAAAAATATTGAAAAATGCGAAGAATTAACTGAATTGTTGCCAGATTCTATAATAATTAATGGAGATGGAATGGATCAGCAATTATTAATGTCTGAAAATTTAAGTGAGGTTAATAATTTTATTGCCTTAACCGATAGAGATGAAGATAATATAGTGGCTGCGTTGTTTGCGGCAAATAAGAGTGTTAATAACATTATTACTAAGATTACAAGAGAAAATCATATTACTATAGCTGAAAGTGTAGGAATTAATTCAATAGTTAGTCCTAAACTTGCCACTGCTAATAAGATAATTAAATATGTCAGATCTCTTAAAGGTCAAAGAAAATATTTAATTGAAAATATGTATATGATTTGTAATGAAAAGGTTGAAGCAATAGAATTTATAGTTGATGAAAATACTAAAAATTTAAATAAAAAATTCAAGGATATAACATTATCTGATGATGTAATTTATGCAACAATAGTTAGGGATGATAAGATAATTATACCTACAGGAGATGATTGCTTAAAAATTAATGATAAAGTAATAGTTGTGTCACAAAATAAGAAATTTGAAGAGATAATCTTCGGAGGTGACAAATAGCATGAATTATAGAGTAGTATTAAAACTACTGGGTAATGTATTGAAATATGAAATATTTCTTTTAATTATTCCATTATTGGTAGCTTTATATTATGGCGATGGAGATGCCTTATCGTTTTTAATAACAATGGGTCTTATGGTACCTTTAATGATTTACTTATGTAAGATTAGAATTGATAAGAAAGAGATATATGCAAAAGAGGGATTTTTAACAGTAGGATTAGCATGGATATTGATTTCAGTGGTAGGTGCCCTTCCTTTTGTAATCAGTGGAGCAATACCTTCGTTTATTGATGCTTTCTTTGAAACATCATCAGGTTTTACTACAACAGGAGCTTCCATATTAACAGAAATTGAATCACTTCCAAGAGGAATATTGTTTTGGCGAAGCTTTACACATTGGATTGGAGGAATGGGATTTTTAATATTCATATTAGCAGTAATACCTTCATTATCAACTAATACAATATTTTTATTAAAAGCAGAAAGTCCAGGACCTAACCCAGGAAAAATTGTTCCAAAGATACGAGAAACAGCAAAAATATTATATATGATTTATTTTGTAATGACAGTGATAGAAACTATCCTACTTATGGTGGCAGGATTATCATTATATGATGCTTTGATTCATGCATTAGGAACTGCAGGGACAGGTGGGTTTTCTAATATGAATAGAAGTGTTGCATCATTTAATAATCCAGCAGTGGAATGGATCATAACAATATTTATGTTGCTATTTGGAGTTAACTTTGCACTTTATTTCCAAATGTTTAAAGGGGATTTTAAAAGTGTATTTAAATCTGAAGAACTTAGATATTATATTTTAATGATAGTGGTATCAATTGTCCTTATTACAATAAACATACTTGATTTTAATGGAGGTAATATTGGACTTTCTATTAGAGATTCATCATTCCAAGTTGCTTCAGTAATAACTACTACTGGATATGCCACAACAGATTTTAATTTATGGCCTACCTTTAGTAAAATAATATTAACGTTATTAATGTTTGCAGGTGCTATGGCAGGGTCAACAGGTGGAGGAATTAAAACCGTAAGAATAGTCTTAATTCTTAAAGCTATTAAAAGAGAAATAGATAAAATACTACATCCAAAGAGAATACAAAGAGTAAAAATGGATGGTAAAGTAGTTGAAGAAGAAGTGGTTTTAGGTGTACTATTATTTATTGGAGCGTATATAGTCATATCATTAATTGCTATTTTTATAGTAGCTTTAGATGGATTTGATTTAGTAACAACTACAACATCAGTTATTGCGACTATAAGTAACATAGGTCCAGGATTTGAAATGGTAGGAGCTACAGGTAACTTTGCAGCTTTTTCACCTTTAAGTAAGATTGTTTTATCGTTCTGTATGCTAGCAGGAAGGTTAGAAATATATCCAATGTTAATTTTATTTAGCCCATCAATTTGGAGAAAAAAATACTAATGTAATAAAGAATCACACAGTTTTTTGGCTGTGTGATTTTTTATGTGTAAAGGGCTGTTTCTCTATATTCCAGTGGGGTCATATTGGTATATTTCTTGAAGATAGTACTGTAGTAACTTTGATTATTGAAACCTACTTCTAAAGATATATCCAGTAAAGTCATATTAGTATTTTCTAATAAGTTCTTACTTTTTTCTATCTTGTAATTATTTAAATAGTTAATAAAGGTTTGACCTGTTTCCTTTTTAAACATATAGCAGAAATAACATTTGTTTATTTTGAATTTATCACAAATATCATCAATTGTAATTTGCTTGGAGTAGTTTTTATGTACATAATCCAGTGATTCTTTGATTATTGGTGATACATCAGAAATTTTTTCACAGGAGCATGTATTCTTATATGATAAAAATAACTTAAGGAGCTTAATAAAGTAAGTAAGGCCTTTTTCACAATTAATATAATAAAAAGTATTATCTTCCTCTAATTGGATAGTGTAAGGACCAAGTAAAAGAAAAGTAGCAGAGTTCTTATTGTTGTTGGCAAAAGGAATTGCTACTATTTTTAAATGTTCAGAGATAATTTCTTGTGGTGAATTTAAATCATTTTTAATAATCTTATCTACAATATTTAAATTAAGTAATGTAAACTTTGATAATTTATTTAAATTACGCTCATAAAGAAAATTTGAATTTAAATCTATAATTGAAAGAGGAACATTACAGCAATTAAAAAAATTATCTAATTTAGTATATAAAGCAGTCATTTTATACCTCCATAGTTAAAAATATATAAAATAAAATATAAATATCCTTAAAAACATTCATAAAAAGATATGTTATTATATTAAGGGTAAATGAGAATCAATTTCAATTATCGCAGAAAATAATAAAATGTCAATATTTAATAAAAAATAAATATACTACTAGGACATAGGGGGATAAGGAATGTTAAGGAAGAAAATATGTAAGCTATTATCAGTAATAATGATTGCTACATCAGTATTTGGAGCTGTTACTCCAGTGGTAAAGGCTGATGTAATAAATGAAACAATTTTAAAAAATGAAAAACAATTGCAAAGTGGAAGATATACTGTAAAAAATACTACTAAGTATGTAGAAGAAGGTAATACTACAGGCGAAGGTATGGCTAGAAAAGTACTAAAGGAAGATTCAAAAATAGTAGTTAAAGATGATAAAGTATTATTAACGATGTATTTTGATGAAGAAATGTTTAAAATGCTAAGTGATATAAAAGCATCTATGGATGAAGGAGAATTAATATCTGAGGTTAATAATGATGAAAAATCAGTTACCATGGAAGTACCATCTGTGAATTCAAAGGTGAAGGTTGATGTTACAGTTAGTGTAATGGGAAGAAAGGTATCTTTTTATGTAGAAAATAATATGGATACCTTAACATTAGAAGAAGCTTTTAAGGAAGAAACAGGTGCTGTTGTTTTAGAAGATGGTAAATATAAAGCAAGTAATATTACAAGATACTATACAGATAGTGAACATGGAAATTCATCTGCAAGAAGAGCTATTGAAAGCGAAACTTTAATAAAGGTTGAAAATGGAAAAACTTACTTAACAATTACTTTTTCATCTATGTATTCTATGTTAGAAAATATTTCTGTTTCTTTAGATGGAAAAAAACTAGATATAGTTGAAGATTCAAATGCAAGAACAGTTACTTTTGAAGTTCCATCAGTAGATACAGAAGTATTATTAGGAATGAATATAAAAGGAATGAATCATGCAGTTGATTTCTATGTGATTAATGATATGGATACATTGACAAAGATAAGTGAGGAGACAGATAATCCAGCAGAAGATGACAAGAATGACACAGTACCAGAAGTGCCTGAAACTCCAGAAGTTAAACCAGACTCAGGAAATAATGGGGAAGGTTCAGAGACAATACCAGGAACTAAGGTATACACAATAGAAAATCAGGTATATCATGAAAATGCTACTGGTATGACAATGGCAAGACAATATTTAAATACTACTTCCAAGGTGGAGGATGTTAATGGTAAGCGTTATGTAACAATGACTTTTACAGGTGTTGAATACATGAATAATCATCAAATATATGTAAATGGCAACAAAGTTGAAGCTGAGGTTGTTGAAAGTACTTCAAGTAAGATAGCTTTAAGATTTGCTGTAGAAAGCCTAAGTGATTCAATTAAAGTTGGAACTTATGTAATTCCAATGGGTAGAAATATTGAATTTGATGTAAAGTTATTGGAAGATACTCTTACATTAGTTAATGGAAATATTGAAGAAGATAAAAACAAAGATAATACCAATAATCAATCTAATAATAATTCATCTTTAGTAAATAATGGGACAAGCAGTTCTAATAATAATGCTACTAATAAAGTAGAAGAAGAGAAAAATGTTAAAGAAAATGTAAAAGTTAAAGTTTATAATGTGCAAAATAATGTTACTCATGATAATGCAACAGGAGTAGCTATGGCAAGAAAATATTTAAACAGTGATACAGAAATAAAAGAGATAAATGGTAAGTATTATGTAACATTAACATTTACAGGAACTGAATTCATGCAAAATCATGAAGTTTATGTAAATGGTAGCAAAGTAAGTCACAGTATAGTATCAAGTACTAGTGATTCAGTATCAATTAGATTTAACATTGCAAGCTTAAATGATGCAATATCAGTTAAAACTTATGTTGTACCAATGTCAAGAAATGTTGAATTTGGTGTGGAATTATTATTAGATACTATGACTTTAGTTAATGAGTATACTATAGAAGCTGATTCACTTCCAGAAACAGGAGCAGCAACATCATCAGCATTAGCATTATCTATAGGATTAATGGCCATTGGTTCAGGAGCGGCTTTAAGAAAAAAAGTTAAATAGAAAAAGATTAAAATGGGCTGTAAAGGCCCATTTTCAGCGTAAAGGATAAGGTGGGAAAAAAATGAAAATAATTAATAAGATAAAGATTTTAATAATGATTATGCTATCAATAGTAGTTATGGGAAATATCAATATTTATACGGTATTTGCAGAAGAAAAGATAGCAAGTGGAATATATGAAGTTTCTAATGAAGTGTATCATGATAATGAAATTGGTATGTCTATGGCTAGAAGTTATTTAAAAGATACCATGACTATAAAAATTACAAAAAATGAAGTTTTATATACTATTGGTTTTACAGGAACTGATTATATGGAAAATTATAGAGTGAAGGTCAATGATGTTGAAGTGCCAGTAGAAAGAGTTGATGGAGATGGAATAGTAACATTGAAAGTATCTGCAACTTCATTAAGTGATGAATTAAAAGCATGTATATATGTAGGTCCAATGGGAAGAGACGTAGAGTTTGGAATAATACCAAAATTAGAAACAATGTCATTAATTGAATCTATTGAAGAAGAAAGTACAGAAGAAACTACTGAAAATAGTGCTATTGAAGAAATACAAGATAATGAAATAATGCCTATAAGTGAAAATAATAATACAGAAGAAAATAATAGTATTAGTAAAGTAATTTTATTTGGTGGAGTAGCAATATTAGTGATTGGTATAGTTTGTACTATAATGTTAAAAAGAAAAAAGTAAGACTGGAGAATTAATATGAAATTTAAGAATATATTAAGAATGTTAATGGTAACAATGCTTTCTGCAACAATGATAGGTTGTAGTAATGACAAAAAAGATGTTGTTGTTAACAATGATGAAGATGTTGTAGTAGCTACTTCTGTAGCAGTAACAGAAATTTTAGATGCTTTAGGAGTAAAAGTATCAGGAGTTCCTACCACTTCATATGAACTACCAGAAAGTACAAAGGAGGCAGTAGAAGTTGGTAATCCAATGAGTCCTGATTTAGAAATAATAAAGTCATTAAATCCGTCGGTGGTAGTGTCTGTGGATACATTAGGAGCAGATTATGAAAAGCTATTTACAGATAACAATATACCAAGTGAATTTGTTTCATTATCAAGCTTGGAAGGATTAAAAGAGACAGTTAGTAATTTAGGAAATAAATTTAATAAGCAGGCTGAGGCAGAAGCTATACTTAAAGAACTAAATACTAAGGAAGAAGAAATGGCTTCAATAAGTGAAAAAGAAAAACCTAATATACTTATTTTATTTGCAGCACCAGGTTCAACAATGATTGCCACTGAAAAATCTTATATAGGAAATTTAGTTAAAATTGTGGGAGGAAAGAACATTATTGAGGATACTTCTTTAGCGTATGTAACATATAGTAAGGAAGAAATAGCAAAGTTAAATCCAGATAAAATCCTTGTAATGATGCATGCACTTCCAGAGCAAACTAAGGCAGCTTTAGAAACTGAAATGGCTACTGATTCATCATGGCAAAATATTGAGGCTGTAAGAAATGGTAAAGTTGAATATCTAGATAATACTTATTTTGGTATGAGTGCTAATTTAAAAGTAATTGAAGGTTTAGACATGCTATATGATATAGTGCATAATAAAGGTGAATAGAAAATGAAGATATTAAATAAAAAAACGAAAATAGTTTTTACAGTTTCTTTGCTTTTAGTATTATTGGCTACTATATTAATATCTTTAAAATTAGGAAGTATTGATATAAGCTTTACGGAGTTAATTAAGGGAATATTCACCGGTGATAGCACTGGTAATATAGGAATTATAAAGGATTTAAGAATGCAAAGAGTAATCATTGCAGTACTTATTGGGGCAAATTTAGCTATTTCAGGTGTGCTTTTGCAAGCAGTTATTAGAAACCCTTTAGCTGATCCCTATATTACAGGTATTTCATCTGGAGCTTGTGCTGTAACAGTTTTCTTTATGGTATTTGTACCAAGTGTAACAACATTAAGGCCTGTATTTGGTTTTTTTGGAGGCCTTATCTGTTGTGTCATAGTTTATTTAATGGCTTATAAAAAAGGACTTTCACCTATAAGAATAGTTCTAGCAGGAGCAGCTTGTAATGCTCTACTAGGTGGACTATCATCAATGTTTACAATAAGTGCAGGACTTGGAGCTAGCAATATACAAAAGTGGATTATGGGAAGTTTAGCCACAGTTACATGGGATAATGTATATATGTTATTGCCATATTCAATTATAGGAATAATCTTATCAATATGTGTAAGCAAAATATGTAATGTACTTGTACTAGGAAGTAAGAATGCTAAGAGCTTAGGATTTAATAGTGATTTATATATGATTATAGTAACTTTAATTGCTGTATTTTTGGCAAGTATCTCAACAGCTATTGGAGGAGTGATTTCTTTTGTAGGATTAGTTGTACCTCATATATGTAGGATAATAGTAGGATCTAATCATAAGTATCTAATACCATGCAGTGGAATATTAGGAGCATTTTTGGTGCTTTTTGCTGATACTATAGGAAGAGTTGTTATGAAACCTTATGAAATACCTGTTGGAGTAGTTACTTGTATAATAGGGGCACCATTTTTCTTATATCTTTTAAGAAGGAGTGACTTAAAATGATAAAAGTAAATAAATTATCGTTTAGTTATGATAAGAAGAAAAAATTTATTAAAGATTTAAGCTTTAATATTGAAAAAGGAAAAATTACTACTATACTTGGTCCAAATGGTAGTGGAAAGTCTACAGTATTAAGTTTATTATGTGGTTTAAATAAGATTTCATCTGGAGAGATTATCATTAATGATAAAGATATTAAGAGTATGAAATATAAAGATATAGCTAAGGAAATTGCTACTGTACACCAGCAAAATACTGTGCCAGATGACATAACAGTAAAAGAACTTATCGCATATGGTAGAATGCCACATAAGAAATATTTTGCAAAAAATTCTCATGATGATGAAGAAATAGTAAAGTGGGCAATTGAGAGAACAGGATTAGAACCATTAAAAGATAAGGAAGTCATGAGTATGTCAGGTGGAGAAAGACAAAGAGTTTTTATAGCCATGGCTTTAGCTCAAAAAAGTAAGATATTATTTTTAGATGAGCCTACTACATATTTAGATATTTATCATCAAATAGAATTGTTGGAGCTTATAAAGGAATTAAAGGAAAAAGAGGGATTGACTATAGTAATGGTATTGCATGATATAAATCAAGCTTTAACATATAGTGATAATATTATAGTCATGAAAAATGGGAAGCTTATTAAAAGTGGAAAATCAAGTGCAGTAATAAGTATGAATTTGTTAAATGATGTCTATGATATAGGTGGATTCTTAAGTACTCAAAAAGATAATATGTACTTTGTACCAATGAAAAAGGAACTTCAAAAATAAATTTAATACTATTTTGGTTTTGTACGATAATTAAGATGAATAATATAATAGGAGGAATAATATGGATATAGCAGCATTATCAATTGGTATGAGTAAAAATGCAGTAAATACCGCAACATCAATGGCTTTGCTTAAGATGCAGATGAATACAGATCAAGAAGTTTCTAATAATTTATTAGAAATTGCTCAAACTATGGCTGTTGAACCAGGAAAAGGAATAAGTTTAGACCAATATGTTTAGGAAAACTGTGGCATTTTATGTCACAGTTTTTAATTTTATTTGGTAAATTTTATTGCATAAAATATAAAAATAAAGTATACTTTGTATTAATACTAATAATACAAAGAGGTGGTAAAATGATTTTGAAATTAGATATGTCCAGTAATATACCTATTTATGTTCAATTAAGGAATGAAATAGTTATGGGAATAGGTCGTGGTGAATTAAAGAGTGGAGAAAAACTTCCAACTGTAAGGCAAATGGCAGAAGATATAGGTGTTAATATGATGACTGTAACTAAAGCATATAACATTTTAAAAAATGAGGGCTTTATTGAAATTGATAGAAGACATGGTGCTAAAATCAAGCCTGTATTAGATAAATCATTAGAGTTTAGAGAGAAAATAGAAAGTGAGCTGGAGATACTTATAGCTGAATCAGGAGTAAAGGGAATTAGTAAAGAAGAGTTTATGAAGTTATGCGAAACTGTATATAATACAATGAATGGACTTCAGCTGGAAAGAGGTAGGAGGTAGTTATGAATTTAGTAATGCTAATTACATCATTAGTAATTATAGTAGTATATTACTGGCAGGCACAAAGTGCAGTAAAGCCCAATAAAAACATTATATTAGGTGTAACGATTCCTCCATTAGAATTAAGCAACATTGAAATAACAGATGTTACAAAAGAGTTTATGTATAATATGAAAATATTATCGGTATTATCAATTGTTATTTATTTTCCTCTGATGTTTATGAAAACAGTATGGCTGTTAATTGGATGGTTTTTATGGTTTTCATTATTTTGCTATATTTATTATAAGCTGATTTGTAAGTTTAATGGTAAATTAAAAGAAGTCAAAAGAAAAAATGATTGGCTTTTACCTAATAAGCATATTTTAAATATAGATACAGAGCTTACTAAAGCAAAGAGCAAGATGCCTATATCTAAATGGTGGTTCCTTATAGCTTTATTTATAGGAATAAGTCCTTTTATATTAAATATAATTAATAAAAATGAATATTTTAGTACAGCAGTTATATGTACAGGTAGTTCAATAGTTGGAACTCTTATTCTTTTCATAATATATATGATCTATGTAAAAGGCAGAACTATTGTTTATTGTGATGAAAGTAAAATAAATATTGCTTGCAATAAGGTTTATAAGAGAACTTGGAGTATTATTTATACATCATTAGCAATATTACAAAGTATTACCAATACAACTCTATATGTTTTTATGTTATTGCCAAGAGTAAATGAAAATGTCTTTTTAATTGCCATAACTTTACCAGTTATTATAGTTGTTTTAGGAATAGTTTATGGTAATAGACGAATTATTAATATGCAAAATCAGCTTATTTCAGTTGCTGAAAATCCTATCTATGTAGATAGTGATGAATATTGGATTAATGGAATGAGTTATAAAAATCCATATGATAATAGAGTTGTTGTAGAGCCTAGAATTGGAACAAAGCCAGTTTATAATTTAGCAACTAAAAAGGGAAGGTTAATAACTTATGGTACTAATATTTTTGTAGCAGTAAGTGTATTAACTATTATATTAATGATGTTATATTTTGAATTATATGGATTTAATATGAAAATTATTGATAACAGTGTGAAGATAAATGCACCACTATATGGTATTGAATTTAATGTGGAAGACATTGAAAAAGTTGAAATAGTAGATAAGCTTAAAGTGAAATTAAGGATAAATGGAATAGGAATGGATGAGTATTCTGTTGGTAATTTCAACGTAGAAGGTTATGGAAAGTGTAAGCTTTATATTTATAATGATGTTAAACCTTATATATTAATTAAAAGTAATGATGAAATAATTTTTATTAATGGTGAAAATGAGGAAGAAACATTAAGATATTATAATGAATTTATTGCAGTGATAAATAAGAAGTATTGATTTTCTAAGATAAAAAAATAGAAATTCAAAGGAGATTTTTTATTTTAATGCACAAAAGTATGGTAATACTATAAATAGTAAATATTAAAAAGGAGACTAGTTCTAATGAGTTTTGAAAATGAGTTAAGAGATATTGGAGTTAAATATAACATTGATTCAATTGGGATTTTTGGTAGCAGAGCCAGAGGTGATTTTAGAGAAGATTCTGATTATGATATTTTTATCATTGGAGAAATTTCTTTGAGTGATGAGTTGAAGTTAGAAGAAGAAATATCTGATATTTTAAAACAAGATGTAGATGTAATTAAATTAGATAAAGATACAGATAGAATATTAGCGAAAAATATTATAAATGAAGCTCATGTGATATATAGTAAAAATAATTCTTTTGAAAAATTTTTTAAAGAAATTGAAAATTTTTTTATAGAAAATAGTGATTTTATTTATTTAAGGAAGAGGGATTTATTTGATTAATAGAGATAGAGTTTTAAAGCTATTAAGGGATTTTAAAGAGTGGGAAGAGGATTTTAAATTAGCCAGTATCAAATTGGAAGAATGTGAAGATGCAGATATAAAGAAACTTTTATATCATAGTATTAGGGCATATTTTTTAGATTTTCATATATTATGTGAAGATTATATATCAATTAGCTTAAAGACACTAAAAAAGTTTAAGGTTGACATATCGGCAATTGAAGGAATGGAGGTAATAGTATCTTCAGAAAAAATTAGTAAGGAATTATTAGATTTTTATAGTACTTCAAGAAGGTTAAGAAATAGATTGGCACATAGATATAAGGTTCCTAAAGATGAAGTAATCTATTTAAATTTAAAAGAAAATATAAAATTTATCAGAGAGCTTGAGGAAGCAATTAAAGAATTAGATAAATAATAAAGTTAAAATCAGTAACAGTGTAAGTTGCTGATTTTTTTCTGTAAAATACCATGATGATATGTTAATATATAACATAAAAGACATATAAAGTAAAGATGAAGAAGTGAAATATAATTTGACTATAGAAAAGGGGAAGAGAAATGAGAGAAAATATTTTTGTAAAAACACATGGATTGGGAAATGAATATATAGTTTTAGATAGTGATAGTATAAATTTTCAATTAACAGAAAAGGCTATAAAAAGGATTTGTAATGTTAATTTTGGAATAGGTTCTGATGGAATTCTTTTAAAAGTTCCATCAGATAAAGCAGATTTTGGTCTTAGAATATATAATCCAGATGGATCTGAAGCTGAAAAGAGCGGTAATGGATTAAGAATATTTTGCAAGTATATTTATGATTATAACTTTACAGAAAATAGACAGTTTAATGTTGAAACTAAAGGTGGATTAGTTAATGCTGATATTGTGGAAGTTACTGAGGCTGGAAAAGCTAAACTAATCACAGTAGATATGGGACAAGCAATATTTAACGCAAAGGAAATTCCAACAAGATTTGATTCTGAAGAAGCCATAGGTAAAAAACTAATGGCAAATGGAAAAGAATTTGAAGTTAACTGCGTATCTATGGGAAATCCTCATTGTGTTGTTTTAAAGGAACAATTAAGTATAGATGAAATTAAAGAATATGGTAGATACTTAGAACATCATGAAATGTTTCCTAACAGAATTAATGTTCAATTTGCTAAGGTTATTTCAAGAAATGAAGCAGAAATTCTTATTTGGGAAAGAGGAGCAGAATTTACTTTAGCATCAGGAACTTCTTCTTGTGCAGTAGCTTGTGTTTTAAGAAAAAGAAATCTTATTGATAATAAGGTGAAAATTAAAATGCTTGGAGGAGCAACTATTTAGTTGTTAAAAATATATACAAATATGTTTAGTTGTGAACAAATGTGTTTAATATATTTTTAATATAAAAAGCTCCCCATGTTTATAAAGAGCATGGAGTGATAGGAAATACCTATCCAAAACTACTTGAATTGCTGGAAGTTCCTAAAGCTAACTAAACCACAACGTAAACATGAAATAAAGTTAAGCGTGAAGGTTACGAAAGTAGAAAAAATTAGTTAGATGGCATAAGGTTAAATCCTAAGTGCTTATACAATGGATAATCAGCAGGTAAGCCTCCAATAGAGGAAACTTCAACGACTATTCCGTAAAGGAAGTACATCTAAGTGGATGGAAGTGGGTAGCACCTTTTAAAAAGGTGGTGATATAGTCTGTGCTTATGTGAAAGCATAAGAAGTTCATAAGAGAACTGGTATGGAGTAACGAACCATATTGAACATGCTAAAAATATGCTAACTGTATATATTTTTATTTATTCAAATAACGATGATGAAAATTTCTAAGAATGAATAATTTATATATTTTTAATTAAAAAATACTATTTATTAACATACAATGTCACCTTTTAAAAGGGAATATATCATAAGCTAAAGAAAGAAGAAAAGTTTAAATGGCTAAATGAAGTTTCTAGTAAGGTAACACAAGAATCTATTAGAAATTTAGATAAAGCATTTAAAAGTTTCTTTAATAAACAATCTAAGTATCCTAAATTTAAAACTAAAAGAAAATCAAAACAATCTTTTTATGTTAGATGTGATAGTTTATATTTCACATATGATATGTGCAACATTGAAAAGATAGGAAAAGTAAGATTTAAAACTAATTATAGTATTCCTAAAAACTGTAAGTATAGTAACCCTTACTGTAGTTATAATGGAAGGTGTTGGGTTTTAAGTTTTAGTGTTGAAGTAGAAGAAAACCAAACTGCTTTAAATGAAGATTTATCAATAGGAATAGATTTAGGGGTAAAAGATTTAGCTACTTGTTCTAATGGTGATGTATTTAAAAATATAAACAAAACAAAAAGAATTAAAAATTTAAAAAGTAAATTAAAACACTTGCAACGTAGTATTAGCAGAAAATATGAAGATAATAAACAAGGAAGTAAATTTGTTAAAACTAATAATATTATTAAATTAGAAAAACAAGTGAAGCAAATTTATAGAAAGTTATCTAATATAAGAAATAATTATATACATCAAACTACTAATAAAATAATAAAGCATTACCCATATAGAATTGTAATAGAAGATTTAAATGTTAGTGGAATGATGAAGAATAAGCATTTATCTAAGGCAATAGCAGAACAAGGATTTTATGAGTTTATGAGACAAATTAAATATAAATGTGAATTTAATGGAATTGAATTTATTCAAGTAGATAGATTTTATCCATCAAGTAAAACTTGTTCATGTTGTGGATTTATAAAAAAAGATTTAAAACTTAATGATAGAAATTATAAATGTGATAAATGTGGTTTAGAAATAGATAGAGATTATAATGCAAGTATTAATTTAAGTAATTATTCTAGAGCCTAAAATGTTGAGAGGCTTTGGTCTTAGGGATTTTGGTGTATCCTTAAATGCTATGGAGTGTTATACAAACTAAAGTAGCTTAGGCAAAATAGGACACAACGAAGTAGTGAATAAATAAAAATATACACATTTAAGTATATTTTTAGCACCAGAGCTTACAATTGAGATTGATGATGACTTTAATGTAAGAATGACTGGAGAAGTTAGACAAATAGCTGAAGGAATTTTAAATGGAGAACTTATTGAAGACCTTAAGTAAATGAAAAATGAAGAATTAAGAATTAAAAATGAAGGAGGAAACTCCTTGAGGGGAGTTTCTGTAAAGCATAATAGAATGTTTTGTTTATTGAAAGAGTAATATAATTTTGTGAGGTGAAAGGGATGGTGGATAATAGTAAGAGAAATAGTGCAGTGAAAAGTGGAATTTCATTTGGGACATGCTTAGCTATGGTAATATCTTATACTGCATGGAAATCAATTGGATGGGCAATTATACATGGTTTGCTTAGCTGGGTATATGTAATTTATTATTTTGCAAAATATTATTAGTTTGAAAGTAAGGGTAGTGTTTAAATGGAATTTAAGGTTACTGATAAAATTAATGCAAAAGATAAAGAAATTATTTTCCAAGGATTATTAGAATATAATTTGGCAAGACTAGAAGATAAAAATCCTCAAGACTTAGGTGTTTATTTAAAAGATGACAATGATGAACTTTTAGCAAGCACCAGAATTTTATAAAAAACATGGATATAAAGAAAAGTTTGTTTTAGAAGAATATCCATTAGAAGGAAAGCGTCATTATTTTACTAAAAGACTGTAAACAAGTATATGAGAGAAAAAGGATAATAGTGATGAAAGATTATGATATAAGAGAATGTAGTAATGAAGAAGCAGATTTTGTTATTGATAAATTAGTAGAATACAATTTATCCAAAGTAGCAAGTACACAAGAAATTGACTTTTTAAATATAGATAGAGTTGTAGAAGATGTTAAAGGTAATATCATTGCTGGAATACTTGCCAAAATGTATTGTTGGAACTGCTTATATATAGATGTTTTATGGGTTGAAGAAGGTTATAGAAAAGATGGATTAGGATCAAAGTTATTAAAAGAAATTGAAAATATTGCAATAGAAAAAGAATGTCATTTGATTCATTTGGATACTTTTGATTTTCAAGCAAAGGATTTTTATATTAAGCATGGATATGAAGTATTTGGTGTTTTAGATGAATGTCCAAAGAAGCATAAAAGATATTATCTTAAAAAGTTAATTAAATAAATATATATAGGAGGAATTAGTAATATGAATAAAAAATTAGCAATCTTAGTAATAGTCTTTAGTGGTATAGCTGCATTGTTATCTGGAGGAATAAGGATGATGGTGGCGTATGCTGCTAATATAGCTTTGATTTCATTAGGTTATTTATATATGGTAAATAACAAAAAGAATGAGATATTACCATAATTGAGTATTGTGATGAAAATGGTAGATTTCATTTTAATTATTGGAGCCCTGAGGATGGTATCATTGGCAGATCTTTAAGATTTGATACTAGAAATAATAATGGTAGTTTAGGAATGGTTTCAATTATTATTGATGCATATAAAGAGTAGATATATAAAATATTTTAAGGAGAAGATTATGAAGAATGTTTTTCTGGTATATGATGATTGTTGCTTTTATGAAATAGTGATATTAAATTACTTTATGAAATTTACAGGTCAAGATGTAGTTATTTGTTCACTAAATGGAAGTGCTATAACTTGTATGGAAGGTTATTCAGTTAATGTAGATATGGCATTAAAAGATGTAGAAATAGATAATATAAAGAGTTTGATTATTCCAGGTGGAGATATAAAGACTATATGTAATGAAGAGGTATATGAACTTATCAGAGATTTAGTGAAAAAAGAAATAATTGTAGCAGCTATTTGTGCCGGAGTGAATGTACTAGAAAATGCAGGGGTATTAAAAGATACTAAATCAACTCATTCAGAGGATACTGATATTTATAATGATAAAAAGGTAATTACAGCAAGAGCTAATGCATATGTGGATTTTGCCATTGAAGTTGCAAAGGAATTAAATTTATTTAAAGATGAAGTCGATTTAAAGGAAACCATAGATTTTTGGAAATTTCATAAAAGAGTTCAGTAAGATGCAAAATATGGATAATAGTTATGGAGAAAATTAATGTGAAAATATTATATGCTTAAATATAATATTGGAAATAATAAATATATAAGAATAAAAATAAAAAAAATATGTTAAATTAATAACGGCTTTGTGTTATAATTGTGAAAAATTCAATCTTAGGAAATTAAGGTGTAGAAAAAATGATTAAAGTAACAAAAGATATGAAGGCATTAGAGATTTTTAATAATGTCTGTGATGAAACTATAGAAATAATTTTAGAGCAAGGAGAAATACGCAAGTATAGTAAAGATACCATTGTTTTTTATGATAAAGAAGAAGTAACAGATATTTATATAGTTATTAGTGGAACTGTATCTCTTTATAAACTAAATGAAAATGGGCAAAAAAAAGTGATATTTATTTTAGGTGAAGGAAAAGTAGTAAATGAAGTTATTATAAAAGAACTTCCTGCATCAATAAATTGTAGGGCTTTTGAGAATGCTGAGCTTTTGAAGATTAATAAAAATAAACTTCTTGAGATAATGAAGTATGACTTTGAGCTATGTAAGAATATAATAATTTCACTTTCTATGAAAACTAGAAGGATGTATAGACAACTGAAGAATACTCCGCCATCTATAAAAATAGAAAAAAAATTAGCAGCAAAAATTTATAAATTAGGTCGTGATTATGGCGTTAAAACTCAGGAAGGCATATTAATAAAGATGAATTTAACAGTAACTTATTTAGCAGATTTATTAGGAAGCCAAAGGGAAACAGTGTCAAGGGCATTAAAATTATTACAGGATAAAAAGCTTATTTTTTATAAAGACAAAAATATTTTAATTTATGATTTGAATAAAATTTCAGAATTTTTTAAAACATCGTGATAAATATCACAGTGTTTATTTTTATATTAACATATAATTAATTCATGGAATAGTTGTTTAATTTTTAACAAAATTGTTAAAAAAACATTTATCAACAAGAAATTGATGTTAATAAAGAAAAAGGAGTGTTAAGATGGGCTACAAGGTTATAACGGAAAATGTAAATAATATTTTAAGACAGTTATCTAAAGATTATTTAATATATGCCCCAAAAGTATTTGAAGGTGATGGAAGATTTTCAGATACTGATACTATAAGATATGGAGAAATATCTGAAATAGAGGAAATAGTGTTTGATAAAAAATCAGAATATTCATTTAAGGAAATTCTTTTACCTATTTCAGAAACTTTATTCTATTTTACAGAAGACAATGCAGTTGTTCCAGAAGGACCAAAAAAAGGAGCTATAATCTTTTTAAGAAGCTGTGATTTACATGGGTTAAAACGTATGGATCAAATATATTTAAATAATGGACCGGAAGATTTCTACTATAAGAGATTAAGAGAAAATACAAGATTTATACTTATGGGATGTAGCCACACATTTGATAATTGCTTCTGTGTAGATATGCATAGTAATAAAAGCGATAATTATGATGCATACATAGATGTTGATGGAGATTATACATATTTTGATTGTAAGTGGGATGAGCTTGCAGCTTTAATTGAAAAAGAAGGAAATGTTACTTGTAAAGTTACACCAAAATATGTAGAAAGTAATAAAGTTAATGTAAATATACCTGAGAATTTATCTGGTAAAGTGTTCAATTCAAAGGTTTGGGACGAATATACAAGCAGATGTATAGCTTGTGGACGTTGTAACTTTGTATGTCCAACATGTACATGCTTCACTATGCAGGATATAGCATATAAAGAAAATAAGAATTCAGGTGAAAGACGTAGAGTATGGGCGTCATGTATGGTTGATGGATATACTGATATGGCCGGAGGAATTACTTTTAGAAAACCTAATGGAGAACGTATGAGATTTAAAGTAATGCATAAGGTTTATGATTATAAGAAAAGATTTGGGTACAATATGTGTGTAGGATGCGGACGTTGTGATGATGTATGTCCAGAATACATATCTTTCTCAAATTGCATAAATAAGCTTGAAGATGCTGTAAAAGAGGTGGAATAAGATGAATAATGAATATATGCCATTTATTTCTGAAATAAAGGAAATAATTAAACATACAGATATTGAATATACGTTCCGTATGACTTATGATGGAGATGTTAAGCCAGGACAATTTTTTGAAGTATCAATACCTACTTTTGGAGAAGCTCCTATATCTGTAAGTGGTATTGGTGAAGGAACAGTTGATCTTACAATTCGTAAAGTTGGAAAGGTTACTAACGAAATATTCACTAATTATGTAGGAAATAAACTGTTTTTAAGAGGACCTTATGGAAATGGATTTGATGTTAACGATTATAAGGGTAAGGAAGTTACTATAGTAGCAGGAGGAACTGGACTTTCACCTGTAAAAGCAGTTGTTGATTACTTTGCTAAAAATACTTCTGAAGCAGTACACACTAATTTAATATGTGGATTTAAATCAATTGATGATATTTTATTTAAAGATGATATTAAGGAATGGGAAAAAAGTATAAATGTAACTTTAACAGTAGATAAGGCTGAAGAAGGATATAAAGGAAATACTGGATTAGTTACTAAATATATACCAGAGCTAGAGATAAAAGATATAAAAAATACAGCGTTTGTAGTTGTTGGACCTCCAATAATGATGAAATTTACAGTGGCAGAAATTCTTAAAAGAGGGGTAGCAGAAGAAAATATTTGGGTATCTTATGAAAGAAAAATGTGCTGTGGCTTAGGAAAGTGTGGTCACTGTAAGATGGATGATACTTATATCTGCCTTGATGGACCAGTATTTAACTATACTAAGGCTAAAAATTTAGTTGATTAGGAGGAGCAAATCTGTGGATATAAATACTAAAAAGCTTAAAAAAAATGCATTTAGAATAACTAAGGAAAGAGGAATTACAGCATCAAGAGTAAGAGTTCCAGGGGGACATTTAGATGCTGAACTTTTAGGAAAAATTCAAGAAATATCTGAAAAATACGGTAATGGAAAAGTTCATATCACTTCAAGACAAGGTTTTGAAATATTAGGAATTAAATTTGAGCATATTGATGCAGTAAATGAAATGCTTCAACCTATAATTGATAAATTGGAAATAAATCAAGAAGATCCAGGTACTGGGTATTCAGCAGCTGGTACTAGAAATGTTTCTGCTTGTATAGGAAATGCAGTATGTCCATTTGCTAATTATAAAACATCTGATTTTGCTAAGAAAATAGAAAAGGTAATATTCCCAAATGACCTTCATGTAAAAATAGCATTAACAGGATGTCCTAATGATTGTGCAAAGGTAAGAATGCATGATTTTGGTATTATAGGTATGACAGAACCGCAATATGACGAAAGTAGATGTATAAATTGTCAAGCGTGTTTAAAAGCTTGTAAGAAGTTATCTGTCGGTGCTTTAAGTTCTGAAAATTATAAAATTGTAAGAAATACTGAAAAATGTATAGGTTGTGGTGTGTGTGTGGAAAAATGTCCTACAAGAGCATTTACAAGAAGTAAAGAAAAGTATTATAAACTTACTATAATGGGTAGAACAGGAAAGAAAAATCCAAGATTAGGGCAAGATTTTATTATTTGGGCTGATGAAGAAAGCATTATAAAAATAATATCAAATACTTATAAATTCACAAAAGAATATATAGCAAAAGATGCACCAGGAGGAAAAGAACACGTAGGTTACATAGTTGATAGAGTTGGCTTCCATGAGTTTAAAAAGTGGGCTTTAGATGGTGTAAAATTAGGAGAAAAGGCTATAGTTAAAGAAAATGTTTATTGGGGTGGGATTCATTATAATTCTATAGATAACCAATAATATATATAAATTTACTTTAACAAAGGAGAAAGCTATAATGGAGAAAAATTTTAAAAACAAACTTAAAAATATGCCAATAGCAATAGTACCTACAATGGTAGGGGCAGCAACACTTTCTAATGTATATCAAGGATTAGGATTTACTTGGATAAAACATGTTACTATGTGGTCAGCTATATTAATATTATTATCATATTTAGGAAAAATAGTATTTCATTTTGATACTGTTAAATCTGAGTATAGAAATACTGTTCCAGCTAGTCTTTATGCAGGATTAACAATGATAACTATGATAATAGGAAGTTATATATTTACTTATAATCAAAGCATAGGTAAGGGATTATGGTTATTAGGGCTTATATTACATGCAATACACATATGTATATTTACATTTATGAATGTATTTAAAGGCATAAATAGAGATACTTTTATACCAAGTTGGTTCGTTACTTATAACGGAATAATGGTTGCAACTGTAGTTGGTGGAGTTATGAATGAGCCAGCTATAGGCAAGGTAATAGTATATTATGGTATAATTATATTATGTATAATAATGCCATTTATGGTTTACAGATTAGCAAAGCATTCAATAAAAGATGCTATGTATCATACACAAGCTATATTACTTGCACCTTCAAGCCTTTGCTTAGTTAGTTATTTAAACTTTATTGAAAAACCAAATAAGATAGTTGTCTATGCTTTATATGCATTAGCATTTTGTTCTTTCTTATTTATTTTATATAAAATGCCAAAATTCTTTGGATTTACTTTTAATCCAGGATTTGCAGGACTTACATTCCCTATGGCAATAGGAATTGTTGCTTCAACAAAAATGTCAGCATTTTTAATAGCACAAGGAAATGAAAGTTTTGGTAGTATAGTAAAAGAAATATCTGGAATACAAATCTATATAACAACAGCTATTATTGGTTTTGTACTTTATAACTTTGCAAGAATGCTAGTTAAAAGCTATAAAAATAATGGTTAATGATAATTTCAATGTAGAAACTCCTTAGGGAGTTTCTTTCACTAGAAATACTTTTTTGTAAAATTATACTTAATTTTAACATTAATTATCAATTATCCATTACAAATTATCAATTATAAATTTAAAAAGTGAGGATGGTATTAATGAAAAAGATTCAATCTACTTGTAATTTATGTGCACTTGCATGTAACTTAGATTTTTATGTTGAAAATGGAAAAATTGAAAAAGTTTCTCCAACGGTAGATTACCCAGTAAATCAAGGATTCTGCTGTATAAAAGGATTAAACTTAGACAAGCAACAAACTAAGATAAAAGCAAGAAAAACTCCATTATTAAAAGATGAAAATGGAAATATGAAAGAAATTTCATGGGAAGAAGGGTTTAAAACTTTTGCAGAAAAAATGACTGCAATTCAAGAAAAGTACGGAAAAGAAAGTGTTGCTTTCATAAGTACAGGTCAAATTCCAACTGAAGATATGGCACTTTTAGGTCATGTAGGTAGAAACTATATGAAAATAAATGGAGATGGTAATACAAGACTTTGTATGGCTACATCAGTTGTTGCTCATAAGCAAAGCTTTGGTTTTGATGCGCCTCCATACACATTAAATGATGCTGAACTTTCAGATACAATAATATTTATTGGAGCAAATCCAGTTATAGCTCACCCTGTATTCTGGGGAAGAGTAAGAAAAAATACAACTGCTAAGATAATTACAATAGACCCAAGAAAATCTGAAACAGCAATAAATTCAGATATATGGGTAGACATTAAACCAAAAGCAGATTTAGTACTTTTATATACATTAGCAAATGTATTAATTGAAAAGAAATGGATAGATGTAGATTATATTGAAAAGCATTCAGAAGGATTTGAAGAGTTTAAAGGTCATGTTGCTAAATTTACTTTAGAAAATGTTGAAGAAGAAACAGGAATTTCAGCAGAAAGAGTACTTGAATTAGCAGAAATAATACATAATGGTAAAAAGGTATCATTCTGGTGGACAATGGGTGTTAATCAAGGTTATCAAGCAGTAAGAACAGCTCAAGCAATAATTAACTTAGCTGTAATGACTGGAAATATTGGAAGACCAGGAACAGGAGCAAACTCTTTAACTGGACAAAGCAATGCTATGGGATCAAGAGTATTTAGTAATACAGCTGGACTTTATGGTGGTGGAGATTTCGATAATCCAGTAAGAAGAAAAGCAGTAGCAGAAGCTTTAGGTGTTGATGAAAGTGTATTAGCCACAAAACCAACAATTCCATACAATCAAATAATAGAAAGAGCTATTTCAGGTGAAATAAAAGGATTATGGGTAGTATGTACAAATCCAAGACATTCATGGGCTAATAATGAAGAATTTAGAAAAGCTGCTGAGAACTTAGATTTCTTAGTTGTACAAGATATATATGAAGATACACATACTGCAGAACTAGCAGATTTATTTTTACCATCAGTTCCAGGTATAAAGAAAGAAGGAGTATTCATAAATACTGAACGTAGATTATCTAAGATGAATCCTATTATACCTAAAGAAGAAGGAGAAAAATCTGATTTTGAAATATTATACGGAATAGGACAAGCATTGGGAATGGGAAGTCTTTTAGATAATTGGAAGACTCCAAGAGATGTATTTGAGTTATTAAAAAAATGTTCAAAAGGAATGCCTTGTGATATAACTGGTGTTACATATGAAATGTTAGAAGGAGCAGAAATGTCTGGTTCAAGAGGCGTTCAATGGCCATTTAGAGAAGGGGATGTTTTAGTAGAAGACCAAAGAAGACTTTATGAAGATGGAAATTACTACACACCATCTAAGAAAGTTAAATTTATGTTTGAAGATATAGCTGAAAATCCAATAGTGACATCTGAAAAATTCCCTTATATATTGAATTCAGGTAGAGGAACAGTTGGACAATGGCATACTCAAGTTAGATCAAGAGAAATAGAAGCTAACAAAATATATAGCAAAGAATCATATGTTTTAATGAACCCTCAATTAGCCAAAGAATTAAATATATCGGAACATGAAAGAGTTAAGATAGTATCACAAAATGGTGTTACAAGTGAGTTTAATGTTGTGTATTCAGATACAGTTAAAAAAGAACATTTATATGCTCCAATGCACTATATTGAAACAAATAGCTTAACACCTTCATTATATGATCCATATTCAAAAGAACCATCATACAAAACAGTTGCAGTAAACATTATTAAGTAGTTATGAAGTATAAATAATTAAGGAGTTCTAAAGATGAAGAGAATTAAAATTGATAGATCAAAATGTGTTGGATGCCTTACATGTACAACTGCATGTATAGTTTCACATAGTTCAGAAGATACAAGAAGCAGAATAACAATAGATAGTAATAAAAAATATGCCCCTATATTTTGTAGACATTGTGATAAACCAGAATGTGTATTTACATGTATGTCAGGTGCTATGAGTAAAGATAAGGAAACTGGAGAAGTAACATATGATAAAACTAAATGTGCAAGTTGTTATATGTGCATAATGGCATGTCCTTATGGAGTATTAAAAGCAGACAGTAGAACTAATAAACAAATAATGAAATGTGACCATTGTAAACATGCAGGTTCACCACAATGTGTTGAAAAATGTCCAATGGGAGCAATTACTTTTGAGGAGGTTAATAAGTAATGAGATATGTAGTTATAGGAGCCTCAGCAGCTGGTATAAGTGGAGCAAAGACTTTAAGAGAATTAGATAATGATGCAGAAGTAGTATTAGTTTCTAAGGATGAACATGTATATTCAAGATGTATACTTCATCACTATATTTCAAATCATAGAGATGTTGAAGCATTAAACTTCACAGGAAAAGATTTCTTTGAAAAGTATAATATAAACTGGAAAAAAGGCATAGAAATAACTTCAGTTAATGATGTAGAGCAAACATTATCATTAAGTAATGGTGAAACATTAGCTTATGATAAACTTATGATATGTAGTGGTGCTTCTGCTTTCATACCACCAGTAGAGGGCTTAAGAACATCAAACAACGTTGTTGGTTTAAGAAATCTTGAAGATGCAGTACTTATAAAAGAGCAAGCTGCAAAAGTTAAAAATGTTGTAGTGCTTGGAGCTGGACTTGTAGGTATAGATGCCTTAAGTGGACTTTTAGATTCAGGTGTTAATATTTCATTAGTGGAAATGAGCAATAAAGTACTTCCACTACAATTAGATGAATATACTTCAAATGTTTATAAAAATAAGTTTGAAGAAAAAGGTGTAAACTTAAAATTAGGTGTAAGCGCAGTAAAACTTAATGTAGATGAAAATAACAATCCAGTATCATTATCATTAAATAATGGTGAAGATGTTCCATGTGAACTTGTTATAGTTGCTACAGGAGTACGATCTAATATAGCATTTTTAGAAAATAGCAATGTAGAATGTGATAGATTTGGATTACTTATAGATGAAAAGGGTAAAACTAATATAGATAATATTTATGGTGCTGGTGATGTAACTGGAAGAAATCCTATATGGCCAACAGCTGTAAAAGAAGGTATAATAGCTGCTAACAACATGTTAGGAAAAGAAATGATAATGACAGATTTCTTTGGAAGTAAAAATACAATGAACTTTGTAGGAATTGCTACAATGTCTTTAGGAGCAGTTGAACCAGAAGATGAAACTTATATAGTAGAAGTTAAAAATGATGAAAAAGGATATAAGAAGATAATACATAAAGATGGAAAGATTTATGGAGCTTTGATTCAAGGTGATCTTGATTATGCAGGAGTACTTACTCAGCTTATAAAAGAAAAGATAGATGTATCAAAGGTTACTAAGAGTTTATTTGATATAGATTATGCTGATTTCTTTAATATTGAGAAAAATTTTGAATTTAGTTATAAATAATAGTATAATTAATTAAAGATGAAAAATTGATTTGTTGATATTTGTCTAAATAAAGCATTGACATGAGGGAACATATATTGTACTCTCATGTTAATGCAAATATATTTTTCATTTTAAAGTTTAAATTTTTATGAGGGTGTTATGGCTAAAGTGATAAACATAATAGGTTCTGGAAGTAATGTAGGAAAGACATACATTATGGAAGGGATTATAAAAGAATTAAAAAGCCGTGGATTAAGCATTGCAACTATAAAGCATGATGTTCATGGATTTGACATAGATAAAGAAGGAAAAGATACATATAAGCATAGGAAAGCTGGTTCTGAAACTGTAATAATTTCTTCAAAAAACAGGCTTGCAATGATAAAAGAGCTGAAGGAAGAAACTGATTTACAAGATATAATAAAAATGACCAGTGATAAAGATATTATTTTAGTAGAAGGTTATAAGAAAAGTAATCTTAGAAAGATAGAAGTGTATAGAGATGGCATAAGTGAGAAAATAATAACACCAAAAGAAAAATTGATTGCTATAGCTAGTGATACAGATATACATATGGATGATGTCAAAGTAATTCCTAAGGAAGATTTTAAAGCTTTGGCTGATTTAATTGAAAAAGAAGAAGAATTAAAAATATAATTGGTATTTTCTAGAGTATAAAAAGCCTAAGTATTTATATATATGGATTTTATACCTGAATTTAATTCACAGGGTAGTCTTTGAAAAGAGGCTGTCTCCACGTTTTGGGAAGGAAAATAAGCTTAGGTAATTATGAATGACGAGTGATGAATTATGAATTATGGAATAAACTCCTTAATGGAGTTTAATAACATATTTTTATTTACAGAAATTCCTGATGGAATTTTTCCTTAATTCATCATTGGTAATTCATAATTCATAATTTTAATTGTGTGCTTATTGTCATTCTTAATTTGTTTGATAATAAGTTTTTTTTATATAGAAATATAACTTTGAAATAAATGTTAGAAAAGAGGTTAAAATGAAATCATTTATAAGCCTAGAAGAAGCAATAGAAATATTGAATGAGAATGTGAAAATACTGGAAATGGAAGAAGTTCAGCTTATTGATGCCTTAGATAAAGTCCTTGCCGAAGATGTATATTCAGTGATAAATAATCCACCATTTAATAAGTCTGCAATGGATGGTTATGCAGTAATGTATGAAGATACAAATGAAAGGGGAAAAGTGCTTCAGATAATTGATGAAGTATTTGCTGGAGAATCTTCAAATAAGGAAGTTACAGTAGGAGTAGCTATTAAAATAATGACAGGGGCACCTATTCCTAAAGGTGCAAATGCTGTAATAAAAAAAGAGGATGTAGAAGTAAAAGAAAATAGCATAATTTTAAAGAAACAATTAAAGAAAAATGAAAATATCTGTTTTAAAGGAGAAGATATAAAGGAAGGTCAAATCCTTGTAAGAAAAGGAAAGAAATTGAATTACGCTGATATTGGAATTATTGCTAGTTCAGGTATAAGTATGATTAAAGTTTATAAAAAGCCCAAAGTAGCTTTTATAAGTACTGGGGATGAAGTAGCAGATATTGGGGAGAACCTTAACTATGGAAAGATTTTTAATAGTAATAAATATACTATTTTAGCAAGAGTCAAGGAACTAGGATATGAAGTAATTAATGTCAAGCATGTTAACGATCAGTATGATGATATAGGAAATACTATAAAGGAAATATGTAATATGGCTGATCTTGTCATAACTACAGGTGGAGCATCTGTAGGAGATAAAGATTTAATAAAGGAAGCCATTGATGAAATTAATGGTGAAAAACTCTTTTGGAAGATTAAAATTAAACCAGGATCATCAGTATTATGCAGCAAATACAATAATACAGTGATTATAAGTCTTTCAGGTAATCCTACAGCAGCACTAACTACTTTTGAACTTCTAGCAAGAACCTCTCTGGAAAGAATGAGCGGAGGCAGTAAAATAGAAATAAAAAGAGAAAAAGCTGTACTTCTTAATGACTTTAATAAGAAAAGCCCACAGAGAAGATTTTTAAGAGGACAGCTTCAATATATGGATGGCAAACAATGTGTATATATAACGCAAGTAAAAAGTGGTAATGGCATTTTAAGTTCAACTTTAAATTCAAATTGTATCATAGAGTTAGAGGCTGGGAATGCAGGAGTTTCGCAAGGAACAATGGTAGACATAATAAAATTTTAGAGGTGCATAATATTGAAGATAAATAAGACACTGGCAATTATGGCAGGTGGGAAAAGTAGCAGAATGAATTATAATAATAAGGCTCTTTTAAGCTACAAGGAAAAAACATTTATTGAGAATATTATTGAAGCAGGGAAGAATTTTAAAAAAGTTGTTATTGTGGCAAATAATAAGGAGATCTATAGGGATTTTAATGTTGATGTGATAAGTGATATTTATGTAGGAAATGGCCCTTTAAGTGGAATTCATTCAGCACTTAGTTATTCAGATACTGATAAAGTCTTATGTGTGGCATGTGATATGCCATTGATAAGTAAAGATACACTAGAATTTTTAGCAAATGTAAAAGATGAGTATGAAGTTTTAGTACCAAGAGTAAATGATAGATTACAGCCTTTATGTTCAATTTATTCTAAGAAGATACTAGGGAAAATAGAAAAGGCTTTAGAAAATGATGATAATAAGCTACAAAAGCTTATATATAGTTTAGATTATAAAGAAGTACATGAGAAAAGTTTAACAGAAGGAGAATTTTTTAATATAAATACACCTGATGATTATAAAAGATTGGAGGAAATAGATAATATGTATACAGTAGCAATTATAACAAGTAGTGATAAGGGATATGCAGGAGAAAGAGAAGACAAAAGTGGAGCTACAGTAAAGGAAATAGTTGAGGCTAATGGATTTACTGTTGTTAAACAGGTAATTCTTCCTGATGAAAGAGAAATGTTAAGAGACGAAATGATAAAGATGTGCGATGAATTAAAGGTTAATTTAATATTAAGTACAGGGGGAACTGGTTTCTCTAAAAGAGATATAACTCCAGAAGCAACAAAGGATGTTATAGAAAGAGAAGCACCAGGAATTGTTGAAGCAATAAGATATTTTAGTTTACAAATAACTAAGAGAGCAATGCTTTCAAGAGCAGTGTCAGGAATAAGAAAAGATACACTTATAGTTAATTTACCAGGAAGTCCTAAGGCATGCAAAGAGGCTTTAGATTTTGTTTTAGATGATGTTAAGCATGGAATAGATATATTATTAGGTGAAGCGAGAGAATGTGCTAGAAAATAATATTTAAGAAGAGGGAGAGTGAAAAACGTTATGATGAAAATGATAAAAGTACAAGATGCAGTAGGATCAGTATTATCTCATGATGTAACACAAATTATACCAGGAGAGTTTAAAGGCAGAGCTTTTAAGAAAGGTCATATAATAAAGGAAGAAGATATAGAAAAACTACTATCTATAGGAAAAGATCATGTTTATGTATGGGAACCAGAGGAAGGTCAACTTCATGAAAATGATGCAGCCATAAGATTATCAAATCTTGTGGTAGGTGATGGAGTAGCTACATCAGAAGAAATAAAAGAAGGAAAAGTAGACTTCTTTGCTGACAGAAATGGAGTATTAAAGATAGATAAGGAGAAATTATTTAAATTAAATTCTCTAGGTGAAATAATAGTTTCTACATTACATAACAATACTCCAATAAGAAAAGGTGAAAAGATTGGAGCTACAAGAGTAATTCCATTAATTATAGATGAAAATAAGATAATAGAAGCTGAAGAGTTAATAAAAGAAAAGATAATCAGAGTTGATGAAATCAAAACGAAAAGATGTGCAGTTATAACTACTGGTAATGAAGTTTATTATGGAAGAATCAAAGATGCATTCTTGCCAGTAATAAAACAAAAACTAGGGTATTATGGTAGTGAAGTAATAAAACAAGTAATACTTCCTGATGATAAGGAAAGAATAACAGAAGAGATATTAAAAGCTGTTAATGAAGATAAAGCAGATATGATTATTTGTACAGGAGGAATGTCTGTAGATCCAGATGATGTTACTCCAACAGCAATAAAGGATTGTGGAGGAGAACTTGTTACATATGGTTCACCGATACTTCCAGGGGCAATGTTCCTTCTTGCATATTATAATGACATTCCAATACTTGGAGTACCAAGTTGTGCAATGTATTCTAAGAGAACAGTGCTGGATTTAGTACTACCAAGAGTTTTAGCAGATGAAAGACTTACTATGGAAGATATTGCGGAGTATGGTCATGGAGGATTGTGTTTAGACTGCAAAGTATGTACTTTCCCACACTGCTCATTTGGTAAATAAGTTAAAGTTTTAGGAGGAATTATGGATAATAAATTAACTCATTTTGATAATAGTGGAAATGCAAGAATGGTGGATGTAGGAAGTAAAGTTCCTACAGAAAGAGTGGCTATTGCTGTTTCTAGAATAAAAGTAAGTGAAGAAACTTTAGAACTTATTGAAAAAGGTCAGATAGGTAAAGGTGATGTATTAGGTGTAGCAAGAGTTGCTGGAATAATGGCTAGTAAGCAAACTTCTAATTTAATTCCTATGTGCCATCCACTGATGATTTCAAGCTGTAATATAGATTTTGATATAAATAAGGAAGAAAGTTATATAGGAATAAAGGCTACTGTAAAAATAGTTGATAAGACTGGTGTTGAAATGGAGGCATTAACAGCAGCTATGGTAACAGCATTAACTATTTATGATATGTGTAAAGCTGTTGATAAGAGAATGGTAATTGAAGGCACACATTTACTTAAAAAGACAGGAGGAAAGAGCGGAGAATTTAATTTTTAAGGAAGAAGTCTCCTAAAAAGCACAATGAAAGATAAGTTTGGAAGAGAAATAGATTATTTAAGAGTATCTGTAACTGACAACTGTAATTTAAGATGTGTATATTGCATGGAAGAAAAGGATAATATTTTTTTAAAAAAGGAAAATAAGCTTACAGATGATGAAATATATAGAATAGTAAAAGAAAGTGCTAGCCTTGGAATAAAGAAAATAAGGATTACAGGTGGAGAGCCTTTAGTGAGACCGGGAATAGTAGAGCTTATAGGAAGAATAAATAGTATTCCAGGTATTGAAGAAATATATATGACTACTAATGGAATTTTGCTATATGATAAAGTAGAAGCTTTAGCAAAGAATGGTCTTAAGGGAGTAAATATAAGTTTAGATTCACTAAAGGAAGAAAGATTTAAGACTTTAACAAGAAGAGGCGAGCTTAGCAGTGTTTTAAAGGCTATAGATAAATGCTTAGAGTATAATTTAAAGGTTAAAATAAACACTGTAATGGTAAATGACATAAATAAAGATGAAATTATTGATTTTGTAGATATGACTAAAAATAAAGCTGTAGATGTGAGATTTATAGAGTTAATGCCAATAGGTATTGCTGTAAACTATAAAGGTGTAACTAATGAAGAAATATTAGCTACAATAAAAGAACATTATAAAGAAGTTATTGAAGTAAAAAGAAGTAAGATGGGTGGACCTGCTACTTATGTAAAACTTAATGAAGCAAAAGGGAAAATAGGGTTTATAAGTGCAATGAGTAATTGCTTCTGTGAAGATTGTAATAGAATAAGGCTTACACCAGAAGGATTTTTAAAGCAGTGTCTACATTTTGATTATGGTGTTGATCTAAGAAAACTTATGAGAGATGGCATAAGTGATGAAGAACTTAAAAAGGTTATATACCATAATATATATGACAAACCAGAAAAACATTTATTTTTAGAAAAATGTGAACATAAAGAAATTAAATTTATGAATCAAATTGGAGGATAAACATAAGATGAGTAAAGTATTAGCAATATGTATAAGCAAACATAAAGGAACATTAAAAAATGAAGTAAGTGAAGCAAATTTCATTGAAGAATTTGGTATTGAAGGAGATGCTCACGCAGGAAAATGGCATAGACAAGTAAGTCTTTTAGCTTTTGAAAAAATTGATGATTTTAGAAATAAAGGCGGAAATGTTGATTTTGGAGCTTTTGGAGAAAATTTAGTTGTAGATGGAATTGAACTACATAAACTACCGGTAGGACAACAGTTACAAGTGGGAGAAGTATTATTAGAAGTTACACAAATTGGTAAAGAGTGCCATGACAAATGTGCAATATACTATCAAGTAGGAGAATGTATAATGCCAAAGAACGGTATATTTACAAGAGTTCTTAAAGGTGGAAAAGTTAAAGTTGGAGATCAGTGTACTTTAATAGATAGTGGTAAAAAGATATTATCTTTATAATTGATTAATGAAAATGGGGATGTCGTATTAAGAATAAATAATACAATATATTGTATATAAAATTTTTAGTGCCATATCCTCATTTTTTTATATAATAAGGATAAATTATAAGGTTATTAGATATTAAGAAGAATTTATCTTTTTTTGTTATAGAAAAATACTTGATTTTATTACTTTAGTGTGATAAAGTGATAAATAGATAAAGTAATAGGGGGATAATTCAACGTGAGCATAAAAGGAATTAGAAAAAATATTTTATTAGGAATAATTATGGGGAGTATAAGTTTTACGCTTTTAGCATGTAATAAGAAGGAAATTAAAAGTGTTATGGATAAGAATGAAGTAATTGTTGGGTTAGATGATGCTTTTGCACCTATGGGATTTAAAGATGAAAGTGGTGAAATTGTAGGATTTGATGTGGATTTGGCAAAAGAAGTAGGAGATAGATTAGGTAAGAAAGTTGTTTTTCAACCTATTGATTGGTCAATGAAGGAATCAGAATTAAATAATGGGAATATAGATTTTATATGGAATGGATATACAATTACAGAAGAAAGAAAGGAAAAGGTGAACTTTTCAGAAGCTTATCTAAATAATAAGCAAGTTATAGTAACTTTAGCAAATTCTGATATTAACGCTAAAAGTGATTTATCAGGTAAAAAAGTTGGAGCACAAAGTGAGTCTTCAGCTATTGAAGCTATGGAGAAAGATACGGAGCTATATGAAAGCCTTAGTGGTGGTGAAGCAATAACCTTTGAAGATAATAATCAGGCTCTCATGGATTTAGAAGCAGGAAGGATAGATGCAGTGGTAGCTGATGAGATTTTAGTGAAATATTATATAAAGTTAAAAGGTGAAGATAAATTTAAAGTTTTAACTGAAGATTTTGGTAGTGAAAAATATGGAGTAGGCATTAGAAAAGGAGATGCTGAAACTGTTGAAGCAATTAATAATGCTTTTGAAGAAATTAAGAAAGATGGCAAAATGGCAGAGATTTCACAAAAGTGGTTTGGGGAAGATATAACAGATAATTAAAGAAAGAGAGTGGAGAGCATAATGGAGTTTTTAAGGAACTTAGGAAGCAATATAGTAATGTTAATGCCTCAAGTTATAAGTGGACTTAAAGTTACTTTAGAGATATTTGCCATAACTTTGATTTTATCTATACCATTAGGAATAGTAACTGCTATGGGAAGGCGATCAAAGATAAAGATAATAAATAAGATAACATCAATTTATGTTTTAATAATGAGAGGAACGCCTTTATTATTACAGATAGTTTTTATTTTCTTTGGCTTATCCATCCCAAGTATAGGAATAGTAATTGAGAGGTTTCCAGCAGCTATATTAGCATTTACATTAAACTATGGAGCTTACTTTGGTGAGATATTTAGAGCAGGAATTGATTCTATAGATGAGGGTCAGTATGAAGCAGGACAGGTTTTAGGTATGTCTAATACAGATATATTTTTTAGAATAGTATTACCTCAAGCTTTTAAGAGAGTTCTTCCACCAATAACAAATGAAATAGTAACTTTAATAAAAGATACTGCTCTTGTATATGTTATTGGATTAAGTGATTTATTAAAAGTTGGCAAGGTTGCAGCCAATAGGGATTCATCACTAATGCCCTTACTAGTAATTGGTATAGTATATTTAATCTTGATAGGAGTATTATCTAAGATTATGGAAAAAATAGAGAAAAGATATGAATATTATAATTAGGGGGAAGGATAGATGTTAAAGCTCAGGAAGATAAAAAAGAGTTTTGGTAATCTTGATGTATTGAAGTCAATAGATTTAGATATTGATGAAAAAGAAATAGTTGTGTTGGTTGGACCTTCAGGAGGAGGAAAAACAACGCTTCTTAGAATAATAAATATGCTAGAAAGATGTCATAGTGGATATATTGAAGTAAATGGGAGAGTATTATGTAATGATGGCAGATACATAGATAAAAAATCTATGATGGAGATAAGTAAAGATGTAGGAATGGTATTTCAAAATTTTAATCTATTTCCTCATAAATCTGTCATTGAAAATATAATTGAAGGACCTATGAGGGTGCTTAAAAAAAGCAAGGAACAATCTAAAAGTGAAGCTCGAGAAATATTGAGTTTTTTAGGCTTAAGTGAAAAGGAGGATAGTTATCCTCATCAGTTATCAGGTGGTCAAAAGCAAAGAGTAGCTATAGGTCGTGCTTTAGCTATGGAACCTAAGTTAATGTGTTTTGATGAACCTACTTCAGCACTAGATCCTGAGCTTACTGAGGAAGTAGCTAATGTAATCAAGATGTTAAGTAAAAAAGGAATGACTATGCTGATAATAACTCATGATATGACCTTTGCAGAAAAAGTGGCCAGTAGAATAATTTCTATGGATAATGGAGAGATTGTTGAGAGACATATATATAGAAGTAGTAAAGGGACTATTATAACATAGTTATTGTAACTGTAAGGTTGTAATGATATAATTAAGTGGTGACAATGAAGTTTTTAGAAACTCATTGTCTTTTTTTTGTAAGAATCTAATAAGGGGGAGTTTTGTATGGATTTAAATACATACAAAAAATATATTCAAATTTTGAATGAAGAATTGGTTCCAGCTATGGGATGCACTGAACCAATAGCAATAGCATATGCAGCAGCAAAGGCAAGAGATGTGCTTGGCACTTTCCCAGAGAGTGTTATAGTTAAATGTAGTGGAAATATGATAAAAAATGCTAGATGTGTTACAGTGCCAAATACAGGAGATTTAGTTGGTATTGAAGCAAGTGCAATTATTGGAATTTTAGCAGGAAAATCTCATAGAAAACTGGAAGTAATTAATGAAGTAAGTGAAGAAGCAATCATAAAAACACATGAACTTATACAATCAGATTATTGTAAAGTTGAGTTTTTAGATTCAGAGATAGAATTACATATAATAGTAGATGTTTTTAATAAAGAAGAAAGTGCATCGATAGAAATAAAACATGCCCATGATAATATTTCAAGTATTATAAAAGATGGAGAAGCAATCTTTAAATTAGAAGAGGATTCCAATAAATATCTAGGAGTTTTTATAGATAGAAGTATTTTAAGTGTGGAGAAGATTTATGAATTTGCCAATACAATGAATATTGACGATGTTAAAGAACTATTAGATAATCAAATGAAGTATAATATTGATATAGCAGAAGAAGGATTGAAAGGTTCCTATGGAGTAGGGATTGGAAAAGTTATTTTAGAAGCTGGAAACTCATTAACAAACAAAGTAAAAGCTTATACAGCAGCAGCTTCTGAAGCGAGAATGAGTGGATGCTCTTTACCTGTAATGACTAATTCAGGCAGTGGAAATTCAGGTATGACAATTTCAGTACCATTGATTATATATGCTAGAGAAAAAAATATTTCTAAAGAATTATTATATAGAGCTTTAGTGTTTGCGAATTTAATTAATATACATCAAAAAGCTGGAATTGGAAGACTTTCTGCATTTTGTGGAGCAGTAACATCAGGATGTGCTAGTGGAGCAGGAATAACTTATTTAGAAGGTGGAAGTCTAGAACAAATAAATAAAACTATTAACAACACTTTAGCCAATATTTCAGGAATTGTTTGTGATGGAGCAAAAGCTTCATGTGCAGCAAAGATTGCTACAAGTTTAGATGCTGCCATGATGTCGCATTCATTGGCTATGATAAATAGAGGTTATAGTGCTAATACTGGAATATTAAAAGAAGATATAGAAGAAACCATTAGCGCCATAGGGAGACTTGGAAAAATTGGTATGAGAGAAACTGATAAAGAAATATTAGATATTATGCTTGAAGCATAATATTAAAAGTTAATTAAGTTAAATTTATTAAAAAAAGAAAAAATCTTATGTATCTGCACATACATAAGATTTTTTCTTTTATATTTGTATTCAACAGAAGGCTTAATCTATTGACGTTAAGCAATCTTAAGGATAGATGCTTAAAGTTTTAATTGAAGTTAATTAATATATATATCAGATCTTAGGGAGAAAATAATATTATATATTAATTTTTTGAGTAATATTCCACAACTAAAACTTCATTTATTTCTATTGGCACTTCATTTCTTTCAGGGTATCTTAACAGAGTACCAGAGAAATCAGCTTCGTTTTTACTTATGTATGGCAATACATTAAGTATGCTAGATTCGAAGTTTTCTTTAAACATAGGATTTTTTTGAGATTTCTCTCTTAGTTTAATTTCATCACCAACTGAAACATTGAAAGATGGAATATCTACTTTTTTACCATTAACTAAAATATGGCCATGCACTACCATTTGACGTGCTTGTCTTATTGAGTTAGCAAATCCTAATCTATATACTAAGTTGTCTAATCTGCATTCTAGAAGTTTAATTAATGCAAAACCAGTTAACTCTTTAGATTTAGAAGCTTTTTCAAAGTAATTAGCAAATTGTTTTTCCATTACTCCATAATATGCTCTAAGTCTTTGTTTTTCTAAAAGTTGTGTACCATAGTCTGAAAGTTTTTTATCATTTCTTGCAGAACCTTTCGCTGCTCTTTTCATTGCTTTTGGATGACCACAAACATTTAATCCAAGTCTACGACATTGTTTAAATCTAGGTCCCATCATTTTTGCCATAAAATCATCTCCTTAAATCATTTGCCGCGATAATTTAAGCCTCACATATAATATAGCATAGTTAAGGATGAATGTAAATGAAAATCATTATCATTTATAAAGATATTATAAATTTTCACTTTTGTATTATTTAATTCAGAAATTATTTTGTAAAAAAAGGTGAAATTATTATATAATTTATTATATAAATGAATTTATAGAAGGTTAAAGGTGATATATACAAATTAGCAGTAGGTGAAAGTTTTAAAGTTGCATATTTAGTAATAGTAGAATAAATAATTAAAGTATAAGGGGAGAATGGTATGAAGATAGATAGTATTATTTTTGATTTAGATGGGACTTTATGGGACTCTACAGAAGGAGTGTCAAAAACATGGAGTCTTGTTTTAAATAAATATGATTATGAGAGAAAAGAGGTTACTGTTGAGGATTTACACAGTTGTATGGGTAAGCAGCTTGATGAAATAGGTAAAATTCTTTTTCCTAAGTTAAGCAGTGAAGTAAGAAAAAATTTAATGAATGAATGTTGTACTTTAGAAAATGAATATCTAGGGGAGCATGGAGGAGTGCTTTATGCTAAGGTTGAAGAAACACTAAAAGAACTTTCTAAAAAATACAAATTGTTTGTTGTAAGCAATTGTCAAGATGGATATATAGAATGTTTTTTTAAAGCTCATAAATTAGATAAGTATTTTACTGATTATGAATGTCCAGGAAGAACAGGACTTTCTAAAGGAGAGAATAATAAGTTAGTTATTGAAAGAAATAATTTAAAAAAACCAGTATATGTAGGAGATACTGAAGGAGATGCTGAATCAGCAAGAGTAGCAGGTATTCCTTTTGTTTTTGCTAAATATGGTTTTGGATCTGTAGAAAAATATCAATATGAAATTGATAGCTTTCAAGATTTATTAACTATAAAGTGGTAATTTTATTAATTAATATAAAATATATAAATATGTTCAATTTAACAATTATTTAAGATATAGGTTATTGTTTAAAATGAAAAAATAACAGTAGATAATATTAATCTTAGGCTACTGTTATTTTTTTATCTTTATAATCTTTGATTTTTAAAAATTAATTTTTTATGTAGTATATTGCAATGAGGTTATTAATACTATTATAGCAGTAGTGAAAATAGGTATTAATACAGATGTTACAAAAATATCTTTGTAGCTTTCTTTGTGAGTAAGACTGCATATTGCTAAAGTAGTAATAACTGCACCGTTATGGGGCAGTGTATCTAATCCACCAGATGATAGAGAAGCTATTCTATGAAGAATTTCTGGAGAGATAGATAATGCATCACTCATTTGAATAAAGGTTGGTGCTAGAGCATTTAAGCTTATGCCAAGTCCACCAGAAGCAGAAGCAGTAAGCCCGCAAATTACATTAACAGAAATAGCTTCAGAAATAATTGGATTACTAGATACATTCATGATGGTATTTTGTATAGTTAGAAAAATCGGTAGAGATTTAATTATACTTCCATAGCCAACAATAGCACTGGAGTTAAGCAGTGGTAAAAAGGAATTTTTAACACCTATATTTAATATATCATTTAAATTAGGTAGTTTCTTAAAGTTTAGAGCTAAAATAAATATAATGGCAATAACTATGGATATTATAACACTCCAAGTACCAGAAACATTATCTAAAGAAACTCCATATTTTTCTAAGTAACTTCCATCTATATTAGGATAATAAATTTTGGATAAAGTAAAGTTTGAAATAAAAATTATTAAAATAGGAAGTACAGAAATAAATATACAAGGAAGACTTTCATTTTCTATTTCTTCTAATTTAAATTTATGTTTTCCATATCCTTCACCAAAACTTCTAGCTTTTTTTAATCGGTAGTTAAGCCATAATAGACCGAAGGAAAGCATTGTGATGCTAGCTATAATTCCAATAAATGGCGCAGCAAATGTGTCAGTTCCAAAATAGCTCATAGGAATTACATTTTGTATTTCAGGGGAACCAGGCATTGCAGTCATGGTAAAGGTAAAGGCACCTAATGCGATAGTTCCTGGAATAAGCCTTTTAGGAATATCTGCTTCCTTAAATAATATATTGGCTAGAGGGTATAGAATAAATGCAACAACAAATAAAGAAACTCCTCCATAAGTAAGAAATGCACCAGATAAGACTACAGCAAGTATTGCTTTATCTTTTCCAAGCTTATTGGTAATGAATGATGCAATAGATTTACCGTAATTAGCTTCTTCCATAAGCTTAGCAAAGATTGCACCTGTAAGAAATAGAGGGAAGTAGTTTTTAACGAATCCTGCAAATCCACTCATATATATTTCTGTATAATTAACCATTAAGTGGCTATTAAGTCCAAAAGTTAAAAGTAGGGTAAGTAGCCCGATAATTGGTGCCGTAATAATTGTTGAATATCCCTTATAAGCTAAATACATGATTAGAGATAGGGAAATTATCAATGCTATTATATTAATCATAAAAAAATTTCCTTTCTTAAATGTAGTAATTAATGTTACTCTTTAATAACATTAATAGTTTAACCAATTCTTATAATTATGTGTGTAATAAAGTCACAATAAAAAAACTAAAGCAAAAATGCTTCAGTTTTTAAGAGAAGTTGATATTAGTTTAGAAAATAAAGGCAACATTTTATTATTATTTATAAGCATCATTTCTGGATGCCATTGAACACCTATACCGAATGTATAGTTATTAAGTTCTATAGCTTCAATAATATTATCAGGAGCAATAGCAGAAATGCTTAAATTATCACCTAGTTGGTTAATGCATTGATGATGAAAGCTATTAACATAGAGACTTTCACCAAATAAATTATAAAGTAGTGAATCAGTTTTAATATTAATTAGATGGATAAATTCATATCTTGCAGATTTCTGGTAGTGCTGTATTGTATTGTTAGGGACTTCGCTAAAATCTTGATATAAAGTTCCTCCACAAGCTACATTAAGAATTTGAATTCCTCGACAGATTGCCAAGAAAGGTTTTTTAGAGCTAATAATATTTTGCATTAGTGAAAGCTGAAATAAATCAAGCTTACTATTAAATTCGCCAAGCTCCTTATGAGGATTTTTTTTATAAAAATATGGATTAATATCAATACCACCAGTAAATAAGAATCCATCGCACAAATCTATATATGAATCTATATTTTCTAAGTTGGAAGTGATTGGGATTATCATTGGAAGTCCAGCAGCTTTTTCTATAGCATTTACATAATCAGAACTTACACTGATTTTGCTTATCTTATTATCTAAAAATAAAGTTGAAACTATACCAATTTTACTTTTCTTCACTGTATATCAATCCTTTCATCTAATAATGGAATAGAATATAGCATGATACATAATATGATGATATTAGATAAAAATACACTTGTAATTTTAAATTTATCTAAATTAAAAAAGAAAGTACTATATAAATGTTGTATAATAATTAATATTATTGAACAAGGAGGTAAATCGTGAGAGATATAAGTAATTCAAAAGGAAAAATTTTTAGACATTTTAAGGGGGATTTATATTTAGTTGAAGACTTTGTAACTCATTCAGAAACACAAGAAAAGATGGTTCTCTATAGAGCACTTTATGGAAGTTGTGGATTATTTGTAAGACCATATGATATGTTCTTAGAAGAAGTACCAGCAGAAAAAGAAAATCCTACAGGTCAAAAATATAGATTTGAAGAATACGTAGTTAAAAGCGTAAAATAGTTATGTTAAATAATAAATAGAGTAACTTCTTTTGAAGTTCCTCTATTCATTATTTTTAAGAAAGTATTCAAATACTTTCCAACATAATTATTCATTAAAGAACGTAGTTCTTAATGGCTTGTACTACACCATTTTCGTCATTGCTTTTAGCCATAAATCTGGCTACTTTTTTTAGAGTATCATGAGCATTAGCCATGGCATAGCTGTAGTAAGCACTTTCCATCATTTCAAGGTCATTTAAATAATCACCAAAAACCATGGTTTCTTTATAATCAATATTTAAAAGTTCTTGTATTTCATTTATAGCCATACCTTTATTTATACCTTTAGCAACCATATCAAGCCAAATTTTACCTGAAACAGTTACTTGAACTTTATCTCTATAGTCATTAAAATATTTATTACTATTATTTTCAGCACCATCAAAATCACAAATTGTTACTTTTAAAATATCATCATCAACTACTGTTAAGTCCTCTACTATTTTATATCGTTCATAATATTTAGCAGTTTGCTTTACTAGCCTTTCATCATGGTTTTCAATATAAGCTGAAGTTTTCCCACATAATATAACATAAGAATTAGGAATTGTTCTACCGATTTTAATTAATTCTTTAGCAATATTTTTTTTAAGGGAATTAACAATAATCTCTTTACCTTTATATACCACAAATGTTCCATTTTCAGCAATAAACATCATATCATCTTTTATATCTTTGAATCTTTCTAGAAGATTATAATATTGTCTTCCACTGGCTGCAGCAAAAATAATATCCTTTTCTTTTAGTGATTGAAACATTGGATAGAAATCTGCATGTATTTCATTATTAGAATTTAATAAAGTACCATCCATATCTGTTGCAATAAATTTAATCATAAAAATCACCCTCTGTAAATACTGTTTATTATCAGTTATTGTTATTTAGTTTTATTTGTTATCATTTTATCATAAAATTAAGTATTAATCAATTTGTTGATTTGAGAATATAGTAAAATATAGAGTATTGCTAAAGGAAATAAAACATGTTGATAAAAGGGGATTTTCATATGCATTCAACTTGTTCAGATGGGAATTTGAGTCCAGCTGAGTTGGTGAGATATGCTAAGAAGAGAAAGGTTGATATAATAGCGCTTACAGACCATAACAGCTGTGATGGTTTATATGAGGCAATAAGTGAAGGGAAAAGAAGTGGTATAGTAGTTATTCCAGCAGTAGAATTGTCTACGAAATATAAAGAAAATAGAGTTCATATATTAGGATATTTTAAAGATGATAGTTATAATAATGAGCTTTTTAAAGAGGTATTAAGGAAGATAAAAGGAGATAAGATAGGTGATTTAAGGAGTATATTTGGTAGTAAGATAAATTTTAATGGATACAAAAAGAAGTTATACGTAGAAAGTGGAATCCAGTTATTGAGATTTTTTGGTGCAACAGTTGTACTTGCCCATCCAGTATTATTAAGTAGGGAATGCTTTTTTAATATAGAAAATATGGATTTTGATGGTATTGAAGCACGTTACTTTTTAAATAATGAGCAGGATACAGAGTTTTATATTAAATTTGCCAAAGAAAAAGGATTATATTATACAGCAGGATCAGATTTTCATACAAAAATTGAGGAATACAGAATTCATGGACTTATAGGTGATGTTTTTTTAAATGCAGAAGAAATTGAAGATTTTCTAGCACAGTCAGGACTTGATATTTGGGTTGAAGAATTTTTTCTGTAGATAATGAAAAAATTCAAGTTATGGTACATTATATAATTAATTGAATATAATATTGAGATTCTTCGGTAAAAGAAGTACCTATTTATGTAGGTGCTTCCTTTATAAATGTGTAAAGCATAGGCAACAACTTAGATGATATAAATTACTCAATACCCATAAAGAATACTGGAGAATAGAAAATAATTTAATAATGGAAATAAAATTCGCAAATTAATTCTTTAACGGTATAATTGACACAATGTGATATTTAATGTTATCTTAAGGTAAACTAAAAGAAGAAATATTTTTTAGGGGGAGTTTGAGTGAAGAAAAAAACAAAAGAAACTATTTTAATTGGTACAGGCCTTGTGACATTATCTTTAATTTTACATTATGTACATTATTTAATATTTAAAGATGCTCATCATACTATGATTTTTTTAGTTGCAGATATTGCTTTTATACCAATGGATGTGTTTTTTACTAGCTTAATATTGGATAGATTCCTAGAAAAAAGAGAAAAAGATCACTTACTAGGAAAGTTAAATATGCTGATAGGAGTATTTTATACTGAAGTAGGTACAAAACTTTTGCTTAATATAGCAGAAGGGGATAATGATAGGGGGTTTTTAAGTGGAGCGTCAATAACCAATGATACATGGAAGAAAAAGCCATTTGAAAAACTTCATAATAGGATTTTAAAACATGATTACAATGTAGATATTAATAAAGTATCTTTAGAAAATATTAAAAATAATTTAGATGAAAATAAGGAATTACTTATTTCATTAATAGCTAATGAAAATCTTATAGAACATGAAACATTTACAGAAATGCTTATGTCTATTATTCATTTAAGAGAGGAGCTTAACACAAGATTAAGTGTAGATATGCAAGAATATGAGATTAAGCATATAGAAAAAGATATTATGTTGGCATATAAATATCTGACAATAGAATGGGCAGAATATATGAAATATTTAAGTGAAGAATATCCAGCATTATATTGTAAAGCCCTTATAAATAATCCATTTGATACAAGAAGTAAAAGTGAAAAAGATAAGTGTTATTTAAAAGAATATAAAAAACAGTATAGAGATAATTTATAAGAAGAATATAAGGATTTATTTTCATAATATTTTATTGTGTTAATGGGTGTTTTTACCGGATTATAGAGGAAACAGGAACGGTTTTCCGGGAATAATCCGGTAAATAAAGCAACGGGTTAATTATCTTCCAATGGTTGTGAAGTTATATATGTTTAATATTTAAATCCTGAAAGTCACCCCCCAGTTAGTGATCACTCATGGGGAAACACAGGGGTATTCAGAATAAATAACACTCACTCCGGAAAAGAATTTGTTGGAAAAGCCTGCCTGTCACACAGGCTTTCCCGGTTAAACCATTTACCCAGGCTGGTTTGTTTGTTTCTGGTTTAAAATACTGAACAGGATTTCAGCTTTTGTTGTTGTCTGTCTTTGAATCTCAGCTATATCATCCGGTGTAAGAGACTGTAACAAAACCATTGCTTTTTCCAAGCCGACAGGGACTAAAGATTCAAAAGAAAGTGATTCGGATAATTTAAGAACTGCCTTAAAAGGATACTGCTTATAACAATCTTCCCCGAATTTCTCTTTTATCATATTGATGAACTCTTCTCCCTGTTTTATATATTGCCCGGAGGATTCAAAGCTGCCTTGCATGATGTGCCGCATGTTTTTTGGGGTAATTGCCTGATTGTTATTAAATATTCTCATGGCTATACTCCCCGGGAGATGATATTCCCTGATGGCTTTATTTACAGCCCGGATAAATTCACCGGGTTCTGCCATTTCAGCGATTTCTTCGATGCTGTCACCCTTTTTGTACATTTTAAGTGCCATTTTCTTTGCTTTATTTAGCTCACCTGCAGCCATACCTTCTGCTCTACCTTCTGCTTTACCAGCAGCAATGCCCTCTTGCTTGCTTTCGTCGATCATATCTCTAACTGCCTTACACATGTCAATTTCCCCCTTTCCTTCTGGAACATAGATTGGTGTGTTTGTAACGTCACGTATTACTCGCGCGGCATCATTATCCATAATCATTACCTGATTATCATTTAAAAACTTCGACAACGCTTTCTTATCTTTAGAATATTTAATATATCCCAGCACATCTCCAAGACTTGTCGAAAACTTTTCTAAGTCATTGTTTGCAAGCTTATATGGATCAATCAAGAAAATTCGATAGTCCTGAACATATTCTAGTAATCTTTCATTTTTCAAATCCATCATATCGTAAAGAGAAAGCGGACCATCCCACTCATCTGCTCCGAAATGAACTACTAGCGTGATTACCGGGCGAATCCGATCTTCTTTATAGAATCCTGAAAGATATTCACCTTTATTATGTCCTTTTCTATCACCTTGATTCTTATGTCTTTTTGCCACCTCTGAAACCTGTTTCCCATACTGTAAAGCATCGTAAATGATGTTTCTCACTGGCATTGCATAATGGATCTCTGTCTGATTTTC